>Ga0209398_1000590_pt1 | contig 21876 bp, 29 predicted proteins | sample AshMeaBigSpring_FD_184125 | JGI IMG/M metagenome (GOLD analysis project Ga0209398, IMG submission 184125) | Groundwater microbial communities from Big Spring, Nevada to study Microbial Dark Matter (Phase II) - Ash Meadows Big Spring (SPAdes)... | ecosystem: Environmental > Aquatic > Deep... | reverse complement strand
CAAAATCGCCTTCGGCGGCTTTGATAGTAAGCTTTCCTTCAACGACGGTGCGATCGCCTAAATATTGAACTCTTATTTCCCAGTCATAATTTCAGCTTCAAAGTCCGTCAAATATTTAGGAGAGCGAACCGAGCAGGATTTAGCACGGTAGAAGGTGAGAAAAGTTTGAATATATTCGGCAGCTTCCTGCTTCTGACAACCGTAGTAAATTACGAAGGCTGGCTCGTCAGATGTGGCATTGCCCCAACCATTGCGATCGCCCTTCATCGCTTCGCAGATTGCTACACTTTCGCATAGTTGCGTAACTTTGAAGCTGCCATTAGGTGAAACTTTTAAAACTGAATCGTCTAGCATGATAGATACCTCATTGAAATTTGGGGATAAGCCGAGGTTTGGGCCTTGGTCGGTTTCCGCCTCGGCTTATTAGGTTTTTTGGGTGCAGGCTCTCCGCTCCCAGAGGTCGCGTGACTCCTGCTAAAATTTATTCACTCAGAAAGTTTTCTGCGATTTCACGCCAATTCACCTCACAGAGCGCGGCATTAAGAAGATCGCAAAACAAATTAGCTTGGTCTGCTAATGGGTTTAATTCTTCGATCCAGTCTTTAACTCTGGTAGCTAGACAATTTATGCGATCGCTCTGTTCGGGATGTTCTTCTTTGGCTTGTTTGGCTAACTCGTGGCGATGGTTATAGCTGCTTTGATCGTTATCAATCCAAAGGGCAGTAACCCAAGTTTCGCTGGGTTTGTGTTGTGTTCTTTTCTTCGCTCTCGGCGGCTCGCTCGTTTTCTCCGGTGGTGTCGCTGTTGCCGTCTGATGAGTTCTCGCGCGGTTCGGCTTTCTGTGCCGTGCGTCGTGTTGGTTGCTGGTGGGCTGTCTCGGTTCCTTGCTCGGTTCAGTGTCCGCCTGTCTTTGGCTCTTGTCCCTCGGTTTGGGTGCGGCAGTAGCTCGTTGCTTGGGGCACGAGTGCCCCTTTTTTTTGCGTGTGCGATCGCTCTTAAGTTAAAAGTTTCCCAGCCCCCTCGCGGACTCCAACAGTGGAATCATACCCATCAGGACGCTCTTGAAGGAATTACCAGAAGCGATCTAATCAAGCGACTCGGTTTCGATTCAACCAAAGCCTTTGAAGATACCGCCGCCGTTGGAGAACTAGACCCGATCAAATATCTTGAAGAATTAAGCGGGTGGAAGAACCGACCTATTGAGACGGGCAGCAGCAGGACGAGATTCTTTTCCACGAAATAGGGGTAATTACGCTTCTCCCATTACCCCTTTTGTTGAAGAATCCAGGCAGGAAATTTCCTGCCTGGAGGGAAGTAACGAGAGTTATTCTGCCGACCAGCCAGTAAGTCTTTCTAAAATTGTTGAGAGACTTGCTTTGATTTGGTTCTGCCCATGCTCTAAACGATCCAATCGTTTTCGAGTCTCATCACGGAACGAGTCAAGATCGTTAGATAGATACTCAAACGCTTCGCTTATCCGTCCCTCTGGCTCCATGTCTAGCTCTAAGGTCTTAATCCGTGTATTGAGATAATCGAAGCGTTTTTCAGTTGCTCTGGTATTCTGAGCGACCGTCTCGGTAAGACTAATGATTAAAGTCTCAAGGCGATTTAATTTTTCTTCACTCACGAGTGTTAAACTCCTTTTAGGTCTTGAAAATTTTTGGATGTCCCCTAGCCCGCCAGCTAGGGGATTAGTTTTATTATCCATCCCCGCAGCAATCAATTAGAGAAAAAACAACGTCGAGCAATTAACTCGACACCATATAATTTCACCTTCTAGTCATAGCTAAACCGTCATTAATCAACGTTACTCCTATCCCCCGTCCAAAAACTAAGCTAGCAGACCCCCTGTGGGGTCACTGGTTAGGGGACTCCGCCCCCTAAAACCCCCAGGGGCAGATGGGAAAAGAATCTTTTTCTCCCTTTTAAATGACTGAAAAACTGACGGCTCAAATCAGCGGCGGCAGACCAGCTTGAACTCAGCACCAGCAACTTTCAACCTTCCGCTGCCTTTGAATTGTTAGCCATCAGGGTGGATCTGGTTGACCCTAAGTTTCTAAACAACATATGTTGCATTTTAGAGTTACATCTGTTACTTTAATACCTGGATGGAGGTGCTGCTTTGAGTTGGATAGTTTTTACCTATTCTTTGCCATCCAAATCGTCTTCCAGTCCACGAGTCACGTTGTGGCGGCGGTTACGGCGAATTGGAGCGCTCGCCCTGAGCGGTGTGCAGGTTTTGCCTGAGCAAGATGCCTGTCTCGAATCGTTTCAATGGTTGGCTCAAGAGGTGCGACAGGCAAATGGAGAAGCACTCATTATGCGAGTGGAGTGGTTTGAAGGAGTGAGCGATCAAAGTATTATCAATAAGTTTCGTGAGGTTCGTCGAGAGGACTACGCAGGGCTGGAGACGAAAATAGCGGAATTAGAGAATGCTCTAATCGCTAATAATGAGACAGACAATCGTGCCCCTATCCGCGAAGCCTTGGAAAAGCTCTACAAACAATATGCCGAAATTCAACAGATCGATTTTTTTGACTGTCCTGAACAGGAAAAAATTGCGGCTCGCCTCAAGCAACTTACTCAAACTCTCCTGCCACAACATCCGGCTGTAAACGTTACCCCGCGAGAGATCGAACACTATCGTCATGTCCAGTGGGTTACAAGACCTCAACCCCACGTCGATCGTCTGGCTTGTATCTGGCTCATTCGACGATTTATTAATTCTGAAGCGGTGATTCGCTATGCCAAAACTGCTGACGAGCGTGAAATTCCCTTTGATATGAGCAAGGGTGAGTTTCAACATCAAGGCAACCTGTGTACTTTCGAGGTCATGGTGAAATCCTTCAATTTAGAAGATTCGGGATTGCAGACGATTGGGGAAATCGTCCATGAAATCGATCTTCGCGATGGTCTGTACTTACATCCTCAAATTGCAGGCGTTGATGCCTTACTACGCGGATGGCTGCTGGCTGGCTTTGCCGATGCCGCATTGGAAGCTCACGGAATTGCTTTGTTTGAGGGTCTATATGCAGCCTGTTTGCAGAGAGGTTCTAAAGCCAACACTCAATCCACAAATCCCCAAAAACTTCGTTCTACTCAAGAAACGTGAATGATGAATCCTACGCCTTTAGACACTCACCAGCCACCCTATTCTCTTAAACAGCTTACTCAGTATTTCCTGAAACTAGGAACACTAGGCTTTGGCGGGCCGATCGCACTTGTTGGCTATATGCACCGGGATCTGGTGGAAGAGCGCCAGTGGATTTCTGAAGCAGGATATCAGGAGGGATTGACTTTAGCTCAAGTCGCTCCTGGCCCTCTTGCAGCACAATTGTCGTTTTACCTAGGTTACGTTCACTACGGCATTCTAGGTTCGGCGCTGGTCGGCGTTGCCTTTGTCCTGCCGTCATTTTTGATGGTGGTTGCATTGGGATGGGCGTACACGCTCTACGGCGGGCTGAGTTGGATGCAGGCGGTGTTTTACGGGGTGGGTGCGGCTGTTATTGGCATTATTGCCATTAGCACTTATAAATTGACGCGCAAAACAGTGGGGACAAACTGGTTGTTGTGGGGGATCTATCTGGTCAATGCGGCTGCGACTATCATTACAGAGTCAGAACGGGTGGAGCTAATTTTAGGTGCAGGATTCCTGGTCTGGTTAATTAAATCTCCGCCTAAAAATTGGTTCAAGGGAAACAGAATGAACAGTTTCCTTGGACTGCCACTTTTGCCTTTCCTAGCATCAGTTCCACCCGCCACGCCCGGACTGCTTGGGCAGATTTTTTGGTTTTTTGCTGCGGCAGGTTCGTTTGTGTTTGGTAGTGGTTTAGCTATCATCCCGTTTTTGTATGGCGGGGTGGTGAAAGATTTTCAATGGTTGAATGCTCAACAATTTCTTGATGCTGTAGCTGTGGCGATGATTACGCCGGGGCCTGTTGTGATTACAACAGGATTTATCGGATTTTTAGTAGCAGGCTTTCCAGGGGCTTGTGTTGCCGCGATCGCAATGTTTATTCCCTGCTATCTGCTGACAATTATTCCGGCTCCTTATTTCAAAAAGCATGGTAAAAATCCTGCAATATCAGCCTTTGTCAATGGCGTAACCGTAGCAGCAACCGGGGCGATCGCGGGAGCCGTTGTGGTTTTAGGACGGCAATCCCTGCGCGACATTCCAACGCTCTTGATTGCGCTTGTTACCCTGATGACTTTGTGGAAGTTTGGCAAAAAGCTACCAGAACCGCTAATTGTGGCGCTTGCGGCGATTGCTGGGCTAGTTTTGTATCCACTCATACATCCACAAGCATGAGTGGAGAAATAGCAAATCACTGACACCTTCCAAGCAAATGGATGGCTAACTAATTATTATAGGTCAACTTTCTTTCTATCATTCCAATCTGGGTGGATAGAAAGAAATTTTCTGGATATTACTCTTTCTAATCAGCCGACAAAACAAAAAAACTAAATCTTAAAAGTTCGTTCACCGAATGTTCGCCGAACACCAGAACATTTCCTTTCCCATCTGCCCCAGGGGGGTCTGGGGGAAGGATTCCCCCAGTAACAAATAACTGTCGAGCGATTAGCGAGACACTGCAACTGTACAAAATATCTCGACGATGATGCCAAAAGCGCCCAACCGTATGGAGGGCGCTTTTTGTTTAAGTTCTGAGTTAATTCTTATCCGTTGATAGCAGGAGCGGTTAACGCTACAGGTGCGCTTTCGCCACTAGCTAAGTCTAAGGGGAAGTTGTGAGCGTTGCGCTCGTGCATCACTTCCATCCCGATTCCTGCACGGTTGAGTACATCAGCCCAGGTTCCGATAACACGACCTTGTGAGTCAAGAATCGACTGGTTGAAGTTAAATCCGTTCAGGTTGAAAGCCATCGTGCTGACTCCCATTGCGGTGAACCAGATTCCAATGACTGGCCATGCACCCAAGAAGAAGTGTAAAGCACGACTGTTGTTAAAGGACGCATATTGGAAAATCAAGCGACCAAAGTAACCGTGTGCTGCTACGATGTTGTAGGTTTCTTCTTCTTGTCCGAACTTGTATCCGTAGTTCTGAGACTCGGTTTCAGTGGTTTCACGTACCAGAGAACTGGTGACTAAGCTTCCGTGCATCGCACTGAACAGAGAACCGCCGAAGACACCAGCTACTCCCAACATATGGAAGGGGTGCATCAGAATGTTATGCTCAGCTTGGAAGACGAACATGAAGTTGAAGGTGCCGCTAATGCCTAGAGGCATTCCATCAGAGAAGGAACCTTGTCCGATGGGGTAGATTAGGAAGACGGCGGTAGCAGCCGATACAGGTGCGCTGTAAGCGACGCAGATCCAAGGGCGCATTCCTAAGCGGTAGCTCAACTCCCACTGACGACCCATGTAGCAGAAGACTCCCAACAAGAAGTGGAAGACGACTAGCTGGTAGGGGCCGCCGTTGTAGAGCCACTCATCTAAGGAAGCTGCATCCCAGATGGGATAGAAGTGCAGACCGATAGCGTTAGAGGAAGGAACAACTGCACCGGAGATGATGTTGTTGCCATAGAGCAAAGAACCAGCAACCGGTTCGCGGATGCCATCGATGTCCACGGGGGGAGCAGCGATGAAGGCGATGATGAAGCAGGTGGTGGCGGTGAGCAGGGTAGGGATCATCAGGGTGCCGAACCAACCGATATAGATGCGGTTGTTGGTGCTGGTGATCCACTGACAGAACTGCTCCCATAAGGACGCGCTTTCGCGCTGCTGTAGAGTTGTAGTCATGTGTTTATAAGTGCGGTTGGGTTATTGAGGTACCTGTAAAAGGTTTGTATGATGATTTTTATCTTAGACAGTTTGTAACGAATTGTAAAGTAGATTCAGAATTGTTAATCTAATCAGTCTGATAAGGAAAGCTGATAGGAGTCGATGAGGCTGCCATGAAGATTTCCGACTGCGATCGCGCCTTGTCTCTGTGCATTTTTGACACTCCGCACACCAAGCTACGCTGTGGTGTGGGATTCTTCTCTCAACGGCACTTAACTAGTTGAGTATTGCTACTTAACCCCGTCAGTACGCCTCCAGAAGCAATTTGTGCTACGGGCTGTCCGACCGCAGTGACACCACGATTTCTTATTACTTGGGCAGCCGCAACATCTCTATTTGTTGTATACCCACATTCAGGGCATTTATGAACTCTAACATCTAGAGTTTTTTTACCTGTATGACAACCACAATTAGGACAAGTTTGTGAAGTATAATTCTTATCTACTTTGGCGAAGTAAGTGTCAGTCTTCCAAGCAACGTAGGAAAGAATATTAAAGAACTGACCGAAGCCAGCATCTAAAGTATGTTTACCTAGCATTCCTTTTGCCCAAGTTCTAAAATCAATATCTTCTACAAATATTGCTCCAGCTTGTCTACAGAGATGATGTGCTGTCTGAAAATGAAAATCTTTTCTGGTGTCTGATATTTTTTGATGTAGTCTAGCTATTTTTTGATTGAGTTGGCGACGATTACTAGAACCCAATTTCTTAAACTTTAGCCTTCTTTGTAGCAATTGCAGCTTACGATGAAGCGATTTAAAGAACTTTGGTCTAGCCACTAACTCACCATTACTAGTAGCTAGGAATTGGTCTAAACCGATATCAATTCCTAACGGTTGACCATGAAAGGGAACATCAGGAACTTTCACATCTAACTGGATTGCTAGTTGCACAAAGTAACCAGATGCTTTTCTAACTATTCGTGCTTGTTTAATCACAAAACCATCAGGTATTGGTCTAGACAAGCGGAATTTAACCCAACCAAGTTGAGGAAGTTTAATTCGATTCTTTTTGAGAATTTCCCCTTTTAGTTGAGGGAAAACAAATGACCTCATCCTAGCTGAGTTTTTAAACCTTGGGAACCCAAAGTTTCTAACTCTCATGTTTTCAAAAGACTTTTCCAAATTTCTAAGAACTTGTTGAAGAACTTGAGCATTTACTGACTTCAGTTCTTCGTTATCTTTCTTGGCTTCAGTTAGTCTTTTAGCTTGAGTCTGGTAACTAGGAAAAGGTTCGTCGGGTTTAATTATATATTCGGATTCGAGGGAGCAAGCATCTACTCTACATTTACGAGATTGAATCCAATCCTTTTTTTCTCGCAAAGCATAATTCCATACCTTACGGCAGACCGTCAAGATATGCTCGCTCTCTTCTATCTGCTTTTTGGTTGGCTTTAATTTGTACTCGTAAGTGAGAGTAAGCATTTTCGACCTTAATACTTTTATCTATTTTAGCTTTCTACAATTGTAGCTGTCAATTCTGTAGATGTATCGCTGTCGCGATGTTTATTTATTGGTCGCAATTCATCTCCCGCTAACCCTACGGGTGTAACGGGAGTCCTCTTGCTCCATTTAAGATAGAATTCCCTGAGAGCTTGTCAAAATCTAATAGATGCAGGAGCGATCGCGCCCCCATGCTCGTTTGTAAAAGTGCGATCGCACTTCGGGTCAACCCTTACTCGGCGAGCGAGCAAGTCTGCTTATACTGCTCGATTAAGTTTTTGCAGTTTCTGAGCGCATCAACCGCTTGCCGCATCAAAGCTTTGCCTGTAGTAAAATCACGAGCGGTAAAAGCTGCCATCGCCTCAGAACTTAACCTTGCAGCAGTACTGGATTCTTTTTTAATTTGTGCCTTAAGTTCTTCCATCTAGTTATTCCTCAATTTCGTCAATGACTATTCCCAGGTTCTCTGCCATTTCGTAGAGCCGATCTGCTTGAGATTGAAGCTTTTCTTGCATCATTATAATTGCCCATCTCTACAGCGTTATCTACTTCGGCATACAAATCAGTAACGATTCTTTGAAGTGAAATATATGCCCGTTCCAGGGCTTCTTTAGTTCTTGGTTCGATCTTGCCACCTCCTATACACTCGCATATATCAGAATTGCTCATTCGTCATCTTTCCGAACTCGTTCGGAAAAATGGGCTTTGGGCTTGCCCTACCGCTCCTCCGGCAGCGCCGCTTCTGGAATTATGATTAGGATCGCCAAGAGACGCGATCGCTTCTACAATGACTGCGGAGACGGTAGATGCGGGGAGTAAGTCATAAGGCTGCCTGCCGACCGAGCAGGAACTACTTCCGGCAAGAGGAGCGGCAGGTCGCATTCCGCGACTCCAGTTAAGAGTCGATGAAACAGGAATCTCACGTCCATACCGCAAAGCGGTTGGCGGGAGAGCGTCAAGGAGTCCACAACTCGATATTCTTAAACCAACTCAAATCTCGGTAGTCCAATGTCCACACTGGAGCATTGTATGTCATTGCGATAGCGACCACTGAAGCATCCTCCAGACTGCCCTGCCAATTAGGAATCTGACATACCATGCTATAAATGTTCTGAAACGCTTCGAGATCCAGCGGGACGACGACTGTATCAGAAACAATGATAGCCAGCGCCTTTTGAGCCGCCTCCGGCGACCCATTGCGGGCAACAAACTTGTAAACTTCAAACAGAATCGGAAGTGGAGTTAAAACCTCTCCAAACTCGGTTGGTAGTTTAGCAAAACCCGCAACACATTCAGAGTGGCGGTCGTCAGCAGCAGACAAGAGAGCAATGATCGGTCCGGCATCGAGAACCAATCGCCTCATGTCAGATAGTCCTCATTGACAGAGGCATCGGACGGCGCATTTTCTACAATGGCTGTCAGTTCCAACAACCTCGAACCATTTCTGGGTCGCAACTTTTCTGTTAAAGCCGCCTGCACTACGCCGGATGGGTTTTGCTCTGGGTGGCGAGCTAAGTATTGCTCCAGTTGCGCCCATAGTTCGTCTGGGATATATAATGTCCGTTTCATATTAGACTCTTCACTGGTACAACATAAGTTGTACCTCGATTGTGCCATAAATTATCTGCGCTCTTATCGCCATCTCCATTCAAAAGATGTGATCGCTACTTCTCTTCTCCACACGCTTCTCTTGGTTAGATTTAGCAATTTATAAGGGCACGGGCGATCGCGACTTCTAACTGTTTCTTCCTAGCCTCTAGTTGCTGTCTCTGCTCAGTGCGATCGCTAATTACATCCCCTTGCTTGATTCTTTGCCCTTTCTTGATTTTCAAGTCATTGGGATTCGTTAAGTTAACAGTAATTTTATGGCGAGAAGGCGGCGACGGTTCTTCAACTGGGTTGGGCGCTTCTGTTTGAGTCTGGGTCTGCTCAGTAGCGTTAACTGAACCGGATTTGAGAGCTTCAGACGGACTAGAGAGCGCGATCGCAACTCCTGCCACTCCTACCAATCCCATTCCTGCTTTTGATGCCCAATTCATCTAAATTCCCTCCGGTTTAGGCGAGACGACCTTTACTGTTAGAGTACCCACGGCGTACTGGTCTAGTAGGGCTGCGATCGCACTCCTCGCTCGGACACGCCATCTGCGATCCGAGTCCTTATCCCGTTCCCTCAATCACCGGATAGGCAGGTAACTGCTCTTTGGGAGCGATCGCACTCCTCGCCGGGTGACGCAGCCGATGGTCGCCACCGACAACAGCCAGTTCGTGCTTGGTCATCCCCTCCCTTTGTGCCGCTTCCGCATCGAAGCTGCTTGTCTTCTTCACTACTATCAACCGATTCAGCTTGCCTCTTCTTGACCTGCCTGCTGGTATCTAGAAAAGCCCTCAGCTATCCATTGACGAACTAGCTGGTTTCTCTCCTTGGCCGGAATCCGAGAGAGTGCTTCTCGAAGAGGCTCTGGCAGCTTGACCTGCAACTGCTGCCTAGAAAGCGGCTCAACGCCTTCAGGAGTCATCCTATAGTGAATTAAATGGTCTGTCTTTGGATGCGGATTAGGCACGGCTTTTCCCTACTGTATGCCTAGTATACCAGTCTATTAATTCTAAAGATTCGTTAATTACAATTATATGCTTGGTATACCAGGCATATAATGGGACAAACCTCAAAAGTCCGGCGATGGACGAAGGTATTTGCAGATGATTTCACAACAATTTTACCCGATTAAGTTGGAAGATGCACGAGGGCTTTACGAACGCGGTCTGCTCTCTACAAGTGGTTTTCTTTATCTCTTCTTAAAAATTCGTCTAGCTCCCGGCTGGAAAATGACTCTACAGCAAAGAGAAATTAGCCAACAGCTAGGAATCAGCAGAAGTCAATTCTACAGGGCAATACACAAGCTGTCAGATGAAGGCTTAATTGATTGGGAAGCCCCCAATGGTCTTGTAGTTACTGTTAAGGTTAGTTCCGACGAGCATAACTCAGTTACGCCAAACGAAGCCGAGTTGTGCCGAACGGAACTCAGTTACGCCGAGCGAAACTCAGTTGCGCCAAGCGAAACTCCAGTTACGCCAAGCGAAACTCCAGTTACGACAAGCGAAACTCCAGTTACGCCAAGCGAAACTCAGACCCCAGCTAAACCCGCATCAGTCAAAGCGTCCAGCGCTTCTTCAGATTCTTATCAGATTTTTATCAACTCTCTCTCAAATACGGCGAGAGAGAAATTTTTCAATTTTGTCAGAGAGAAGGTAAAAGACTTCAAAGCGCCCATTAACGATTTAGAGGCATGGCTGGCTGGCTCTAACGGAGCGGGTAAGGAACGGTTCCGCGTGTATTATGCTATGTTTCAAAGTGAAACTAAAGAAGCTGCTGCACCGAGTCAAGATTGGGAGAACCACCCCCAGCGAGACGAATGGATTGCCCAAATCCGGCAAGGAAAAGGCCGCTTCGTCGCCCAAGGGGGGCCGCGCTCCGAATGGGAGAAGCGGCAAGCCTTTGCCGAGTGGGCGATCGCCAACAATCTGGTCTGGGGGAACAAGCCATGAAAAAACTTCCCAGAGAGCCAATGCGCCCCGAAAAGGAACCAGGGGCAGACCCCGAAATCTGGCAGCCTGACTGGAAGTGTTTTTGCTGCCACGATAGCGGCATCGTCCATCACTACCTCGCCAAGCTTGTCATCGACGGTTACGACTCCAATCGAGACAAGCTGCCTCGCTGCCATAATCTTTGCTGTCATGCTGGCAGCCACTACGACGGATACGCTTTAACGGACAGCGTAGATTACAGATTAGACTCAGAGATTTGCCAGGAACTTGACTCAATCGAGCGGGAGAATTGGCGGGATTATGTAGAGCAGCAACGGCAGAAGCTGAAAATTGATTTATCAACCATCGGCAAGAATCTGAGAGGGCGCTCCGGCACATCAACTGAGGCTCTGGAAGCACAACAGAAGCATCAAGCGGTTTTAGCCTCTATGAACGGTCAAGAGTTTAATGGCGCAGGCTGAACGATCTTAGCCGTCAACATAATTCGTAATTGATAATTCGTAATTCGTAGTTACAATCAGTGGGGGCTTGAACCCACCACTGATTGAAGACCACCAAATCTTTAATTTGGTGGGGGCTTGTACCCTCTTTAATTACGAATTACGAATTACGAATTAGTAATTATTTGGTCAATGTCCCGACAGCATATTGGTCTAGTAGGGCTGCGATCGCTGCCCATCAATCAGCCGCTCCGACCTCTGCACCGTTGACCAAATAATTATGAATTAGCAATTAGTAATTATTAATTATCTTGACCTAATAGTCGTCGGATACTGGTCAGCTTACCTTAGCTCTTGTTAGAGGTTTAGGGGGCACTTCGGCGAAGAGCCAAGTTTGAAAGTCTTTGTTGACTGATTCAGTCGAGATTTCTGCCACTACATTCGTATAGGTAATGTGCTGGCGAATTACCTGCTCGATTTCTTCTCGATAGCCAGACTGAGTTTTGACGATCAGCACCGTTTCGGGTTCGCAGACAATTTTCCCTTCCCAACGGTAAGCACAAGTGATGGGAAACCAGTTGGTGCAGACAGCTAGCTGTTGAGAAAGTAAAGCCTGACTGATTTGATGGGCTTCTTCTGCGGTGTTGAGCGTGACGTAATAGAGTTTCATCGGTAACAAGCTCTCTTGGTTGAAAACGGCTCAAAAATGCTTATTTAACTTGGTCGTAGCGGCGGATGTCCGGGGAAACCGCGACTAAGCCATCGAGTTGGCTGATGGCTGCTTGGATATGTTCGCTTACCAAATGTGCTTCGATCGTCAGCTTCCGTCGCCCATTCTTCAACGAAGGTAAAATCTGTCGGGTCGGCTTGATTTTGCAGCAGTTCGTACCTCAGACAACCTTTTTCAGCCCGCGTGGGGTCAATCAGCCCGCTTAAGATCGCTTTAAGGGACTCCGCTTTTTCAGGAAGGGCAACCAGACGGGCAACAACTTTCACGATTGCGTTAGACATAATCCTTCCTCAAGTCAGGCTCGCTCCCTGTATAAAAAAATCCTCAACTTACCAGTCATGATAGTTCATCCGGTCTAGGTGCAGGTGTAACGATTTTGGCGGTTAATGTTCCGATCGCGTACTGATCTTTCAAATACACCAAAACCTGCTCGCTCGGACACCAATTTAACTTAACGTTAGATCCCGTTACCTCGATGACCGGATAAGTCGCCGGATCTACCTGCACTTTAATATCTTCGGGAAAATCAACTCCTAGCGTTCCAGAGAGATAAATTGCTGCGTTGGGATTTTTAGCTTGCAATTGAGTTAAAGACGCGATCGCCTCAACATCATCAAAGGTCAAGGTTTGAATAGTTGTTTTAGCTGGTTTCCCCGTGCTAGTAGTTAGCCTATCCGCGATTAACTGTTCGCCCGTTTTGTAAATGCCCGATTTATTCTCAACAATAAATTCGCTTCCATCAACGGCAATGACAAAATACTTCCCCGAAGCAGGCGATGAGTCAAGGGCTAATACTCCATCGACTTCTGCCATTACGTGATGCGTGGGTGCGATCGCGTTAAAGTTATCCAGGGCACTGCTTCTGAGTCCCAATCCCTGACCGACTTTAGAGACTGCGCCGCCCGAAGAAGCCATACTTATTCCTAAAACCAGCACCGCCGTCGCTACAGCTAATACCCACAGTTCGCCAGTACCGCCCGTTTTTAATCTGCGCCGAGGATTGCTAACCGATACTGCCCAAGCCGGATCGGGATAGAACAATTGTACTCCTTGCTTAGTAAATGTGTCGGAGAAACAGGCTAGCAGATGACCGAGAGGGAGAGCGATCGCCGTGATTATATCCCCTAGTAAAAAATAACCTATGGGCAAAGAAAGGGCAGCGATCGCAGCCGTAGCAAGCAGGGAATGAGTCACTGAGCGATGGGGAAAGCGATCTTCAATCCAACTGCTGACGGGAAAGAAGATCTTGCCAATGGTGCTATTGGTACTGTCGAGGTCGGGCAACTGCGAACCGAGAATAGCTAGCCCCAGTGCCATAGGATTTGCCGTAGATAAGATTAAAGAAGTTCCAGCCGCCGCGATCGCGCCATGAGTCAAAGCCATCATAATGAGTCAACAGTTATCGGGATTAATTACTAGTTTTCAACCGTTGACATGGGTTGTCAGTTATTTAAGTCACTGGTCGCTGTGAGTAAAGATCTTTAGTGAAAAAAGGAAAATATACTGAAAAATTTACTTATTCATCCTGTCATTCATGTAATACAATGTAGCATAAAGAGAATGCCACTCTAATATCTATTTAAATTGCAAATGTCTATCCCTAACCTCAACTCACTTAAATATCTTATTACAACTAAACCTTAAAAACGTGAGCGAGAGTTAGCCAGTCCGTTTTAACGGCTGGTAGTCGAGCGAACTTAGGGGTTTTAACCCCGTGTATCTGTGGTATGATCTACCGCATAATCCAGCGATCCGTTGAACCAAGCTAGTTGAGGGTGCAACTCCTGCTTCAGCTCGAAACAACGCATTTTTGGTCAGTATGACGATTTAATGGCGAAAAGGCAGCTTGGGGAGTATTCCACTCTGGCATAGGCTGAAAAATCAAAAAGTAACAACACAACTAAGCTAGTCTTAGTCGAGGTTGCTAGGAGTCTGTTGACAGGCTCAAGCAACGTGGTTTTAACCCGTTGCGGTACTCTTAGAGTACAGAATCCAGCTTTTTCAAAGGCTGGAGATGTCAAAAGGATGGCTCGGCATAACCGGAATAGTAGCTATTGTGACGGCGGCTGTGTTAATAGCCATACATTTCATGCGTCCTGACCAAATTGAGATTGCAACGGAAGTTGGCACGATTTCCATTAAGAAAGGAAATACACAAAATGCATGGTTTTCCCTTAGTCCTACTGGCGGAGATGAAAATACGCCTTGGGCGAAAACAGGAATTATGGTCAAAAAAGGCGATCTCATCAAAATTACAGCCAGTGGTCGCGTCCATACCTCAATCAGAAGATTAATTGCTGAGGCAATGACACCTGAAATTGATGAACAGTCTTGGGCTAGCCCCTCTGGACTTTCGCGATCACAAGATCCTCCTTCTTTTCTACCACAGCGAGATCGTCACAAACTTCTACCAGACAAAAATGGTGCTTATTATGGATTTGGAATGTTATTGGCAGCAGTTAGAGATGATAAGCAACAAATCAAGGAAGATGATATTGAACCTATTGGAGAGAATCGTCAATTTACAGCAAAAACCGATGGAGAATTAGTTCTGACTGTTAATGATATTTGGCTAGACAAGGAAGATAAAGATGTTTATGCTCCACCATTAAATCAAGGAGAAAATTTCAAATATTATCTACAAAATGCTTACTTTCAAGCCGCTTTGAAAGGTGAAGACTTTAATTTGTGGTCAAAAGAAACAGAACGTCAAAAAGTAGAGAAGCAATACCAGAAAAGACTTAAGAGTTGGGATCTTGTTGTCAAAAACAATAACTGGAGTATTTGGTACGACGATAATATGGGTTCTTTCTCAGTTTCTATAAATGTCAAAGAGAAAGAGTAAAACGTGCAATCCTATTTTTACCTCACTGTCCTAACCGCTTCCGCGCTCCTCTAACGTTTCCAAGTTGTTTGAGTGCCATTCCTGCCACCAAACAGACTCCGCCCGTGATGTACATTCCCTTATTATTCGTCCCCAGTCCAATAAAGCGAATTACGCCAAACGCTAGCAGCGCCGCGACAATGATAGGCATAATCACCACGTAGTTCGTATGTTCGACCGCTTCTTGCTTGATGCCCAGTTGTTCTCGTCGAATCACCTTGCGGGCAAGCATTGGGTTACGTCCCGCTAACGGTTGCAGTTCGGCAAGCCTGGACTTATCCAAGGAAAGCCCATTCTTTTTGGCTTCTGCTTCCATCACTTCACGAATAGCGCGATCGCTCGGCAACTCTAACTCAATCTCCAACATCTCCAAAAAGATATCCTTACCAGGATTGGCAGCGCCAAAACAGACTAACGTTACTCCATTCGCCATTAAATCTTCTAACCAGTAACGAATGCTAGTCGTCAGCCGCTTCGCCTCTGGGAAGATGAGCAGCGTCTCTTCATTACAGTTGGCTGCTATCTCTTCTTTTAGCTGGTCAACGGTTAGCTGTTTGCCGTCTTCATTCTCAGTTGGGATGTCTAGTTGAAAAGCGATAGTTTTGAAGAAATTCTTGAGAGAACCTTTGTAAATGGCGATCGCACAATGAAAATCGCCCAACATCTCCTCATAAAGCATCTGGGCAAAATCCGTCGTCCCCGTTCCCGCTTCGCCTAAAACCAGAACCGAGTGACCGCCTCTAACCGCAGCACAAACCTTATCAAACTGTTCTCCTAGTTCCCGCCTCGATTGCTGCGCCACTGGTTCAGGAGATCGTCCGCTACCGAGGCGGGAGTATACTTTGGGTTAGCAGCTTCCCTCGCTAAACCGATTTTCTCTTGCAAGTCTTCTGGTAAATCTTCCTCGGTCATCTTATCTGCGATCGCTCTTTTAACCAGAGCAGGCATCGCTATCTCACGAGCTTTTAATTCTGCCGCATCGCGCATCAAGCGATCGAGGTCGAATTGAGCCGTTGGTGAAGCGGGTTCGACGTAAATTTCTTCGGCTTTTTCTGGGAGATTATTTTTAGTTGATTGAGCGAGATTACTATCAGTTACTTTGACGATCGCGCCGCTATTAAATCCGTCCATCTTTCCAGTTTCGTTGATATGTTCGTGTAGGGCTTGTAGCAATTGAACTTGTTCGGAATTGAGGTAAGGTTTGCCAAGCGAATCCTTTTGCGCCTCAATTCCGAGGTACTTGATCCGGTTGTAATAGGCGCGTTGTTTGATCCCAAACATTTCTTGGATGTCTTCGGGTCTAGTCAGAGAATCTGCACTCTCTACGGCGGTCTTTGCACTGCAATCGGGTTTAGTCATGGCAAAAAATTTTTTTCTGACGGTACATAATATGGGACGCTTAATAAAAAAATTCCCATTTCACTGCACTGCACTAACATACTCAGCTAGTTAATTTTCTAGGTATTTCTACTTAAGACCCTTGAGAATTCCTATTGGTAATAGTTTGGATAATTCCTACTAGCTGAACTTCGGTTCGATTGAGAATCTATCTGTCAGCAATAGAAAACCATTAGTTGACAGCGATCGCGCCCCCAGTTATCCCCTCTTGTGCCGCATATTGGTCACGGTTAGCTGTCCAAGTTTTTTCTCATTCGTGAGCGATCCTTTGTTGCGCCTGTAACCCCGTTTGTAGATTTTCTGTTCGAGGTGCGATCGCTCTTTTAACTATCTAAATATCTGAAATCTCAAACTATTAAAAATTCAAGAATTTAACTTCTTCCGCGCGGGAAGTCCCCCAGTTTACTGGCGCTCTGAAAGCGCGGTCAGCACGAAAGATTCTTGATGAAATCTTCATATTGCCGATCGGGAGAGCATTGTAGAATCAAAGTAGCTCAGAAATCTATCCGAGCCTTGGTGAAATCTACGAGTGAACCAGCCGTATTGGTTGTAGCCGCTAGATCTACACTGCCTGTGAACATAAATCGGAGTAGCCAAGGAATCTGAGTCACTCTCTCAAAGAGTACTGCGGGACTCGCAGGAATCGAAAACGCCTATGCAGTCGGTCTGTCGGGGAATAAGTCATGGGGCTGTTCTAGATCAGAGGCGAAAAGCCAGTAATGGAAATAACTAGGAATGCCTAATCGTGAGGTTAGGAAGCCCGCGATTTATCGCGGGAGGATGTCACGTTTTTAGAATTTTGCTCCCTCAACCACTCGGCTAGCAGTTGCTCGACTAGAAGGGAAAAATCCTGCACTTCCCCTTGCTGAAGGAGAGCAATTTTGGTCTGACGATAAGTTTCCTTTTTAATATAAGCCGTTACTTGCTCGTAGTCTGGATCGCTCCGCTTGCCTTTGGGTCTGCCTCGCTTGGGCGGTTGGGAATAGATTTCTTCTTCTTCATGCGATCGCTTTTGGGGAGGCACGGCTCCCGACGGCATCTCTGTTGTCTCTGCCACAAGAGCAACCCCGTCCTCTTCAAGCTCTACCTCGACGGCTCCCGATTCTTGAGTGGAGGAAATTTCTCTTATGTCCGCCTCTCTTTCTTTAGCCGCCTTAAGGATATCTTTAAACTTGCTCATGGCAGAACCTCCCGCCCCATTGCCTGATAGTCCGCCCAAGAGATAGCTGCTTTTGGATCGTTGACTTCGTAGACGGGAACGCCAGCCAGCGCTGCTTTCTGGAAGGCAACAAAACGCCGAATGCCTGCTTTCAATAAGGGTAGTCCGGCTTCTGTGAGCATTTCCCTAGCTTCCTCTCCATCCCGACTTGGTTTGGGAGGGATAATGGTCAAGAGAATTTTATAGCGATCGCTTCCCAACTGCTTGAGGGCATCGACCGTTAGCATCATGGCATCGAGAGCCAGGGCATCGGGAGTCGAAGGAACGATGAGTAAATCGCAGCCATCGGCGAGAGCTTCTAAATCTTCTTGCTCCGGTCTAGCTTGAGTGTCGATAACGATGTGGTCGTAGTTACGGGCATATTTAGCCGCTTGACGCTCGTCGATGACGGTGAAGGGCAACTTTCCCCGCTTTGCCCAGCCACTAGCAGAACGGTTGGTATCGCCATCGATAAGTAAGGTTTTGGCGCTCGCGCAGAGATAGGCGGCGAGATGGATCGCCGTGGTGGTTTTCCCGACCCCTCCCTTGAATGAAGCCACAGTAATAATCATGGCAATCTGAGTTGTTAAAAGTTTGAACTTTTAGAATTTTGAGTACGCAAAAAGGTAAATATTCAATCTTAGTCGAGCATATCCTGTCAAGACTGCATTTGTATAGTGTCGAGGCTAAATTACAGGTGAATCAAATCGGGTTTTTGAGGGAGCAAAAACTCAACTCGGTTAGGGGAGGGCGATCGCGATCGCTCTGACTCCTGTGCAATTTTCTGTAGAAACTTAAACTCAAGAATTAAGGAATCACCTCAAACGAGTCTCGTCCATTAAGCCGATAGACGTAAAAATCGCTGTCGAGAGTAAAAATTCGCCTGATGCCCCTGGTTTGAGCCAACGCCACTAGAGAAGCGTCCGCCAAGTCCATCGGCACATCTCGATACTTTTCCATCAGCGATCTGATTCTCTGCTGTTCCGTCACGTCGGCAGAGTGCAGCATTAGCGCTCCTCGCTCGATAAACTGCCACAAAACGGCTTGAGCCGACCACCCCCTGAGTTCATAGAGAAAGTACATGGCTTCTGTAAAGCAGCACCAAGTAGTCAGCATCGGTGCGCTCAAGTTGCGATGCGCTTCGACGCAGCGCCGATGCGCCTCTCCCTGTCCCGCGTCGATGAGGGCGACCATTGGGCCTGTATCAATCAAAATCACGGACGACGAAGCCCTTGCTTGGCAAGCTTGGCGGCAACTATTTCACCGAAAGCCGTTTTTTCATACTGATGGCGCGGTTCTTGCTGGCTATCGATCGCGCCGACTAGACCGGATAGCAATTCTGACAAAGGGCGATCCGATTCTGTTTCGGGCAGCTTCGAGGCAATCCAATCGGCAGGGGTCATGCCACTTCTTTGCGCCACCGCAAGCAGGGCGTTGTACACTTCTTCTGGCAGAGATATTTGACGATCCAACATAGCGCAGGCATTTAGGTGGATTGTGATGAAAGGCAGCTTCAAAGAGCTTTATCTATTATTTGCTGCTGAGTTAACACTTGTTGAGGAAAAACGATCGCTCCTTAGTAAATCAGATAGTATTCTTCGTCATAGACTTCATCAAGTCTTTCACACGCTGTATGTAATGATAACAATTCGGGTGCAGCGGATTGATTGCAGCCGCTTGGGTTGGTTGCAAAGGTATCAGCAACCGCTGACCCGAAACGTTAACAATTGCTCGGAGAAGCGATCGCCCGTCCCCGAACTCAGATCGCTGACATTCCTTTCCCAAGTACAATCGTGTCAGTTCCCCCAACAGCAAAAAACCTCGGCGTTACCGAGGTCAAGTAGGAGAATTCATTGTCGATGAGAAATACCGAAATCTGAAAATCTTAGCTAGCTGCAAAGGAAACTAGAACTAAAGCGGTGACGAATAGGGTCGCGATCGCGCCTTGTAGTGCATAGTTGCGACGCTGTTCGGGTGAGGGGAAGACAGCATAGTACAGATCGGGTTCGACGGCGTAGTTGTTGAGAATTCCGTTGTCTAGTTGGGTGGTGTACATAGCGCGTTACCTCTGTTTGTTGTTGCTTCTGTTCTTCTATAAATAAATGTAACAATATTTTTACGAATTGTAAAGATGGCTTGACAAAAAAATATAGATAGTAACAATAAGACGAGCTTATCAAGGCGCTCGCCATTTAATCCATAAAGAGAGAGCCAAGCTGAATCAATAAGCGTATTCATTAATAGCGGTTTTCAATTGAATAGATTAAAGTAAGGAAAACCAGAAAATATTAGTTTCAACTCCAAATGAAGCCATATTCAAGAGACATACGCACCAAAATTATAGAAACTAAAATTAATCCCAATGAATCAACTCGACAACTAGCAGAGCGTTTTCGAGTAAGCTATAGCTTTGTCAATCGTCTCCTCAGACGTTATGATGCTACAAATAGTATAGAGCCGTTACCTCATGGTGGCGGAAAAACACCTTTAATTGACTCCGAACAACTTACTATTGTGAAGAAATTCGTAGAAGAAGATAATGATGCTACTCTCCAGGAATTAAGCGATCGCCTACAAGAAAAAACTGATATCAAAGTTAGCATTCCCACCATGTGTCGTCTAGTTCAAAAACTTAATTTAACTCGAAAAAAAAAAACACTTCATGCTGATGAAGCTCACACAGCTAGAGTTCAAAATTTGAGACGGGAATATTGGACGACAATTGGAGAAGTTAAACTTTCCGACCTAGTTTTTATTGATGAAACAGGAGTAAATATAGCCATGACTCGTCATTTTGCTAGGGCAACAAAAGGAAAACGAGCTTATGGTAAATGCCCCAATAATCGAGGGAAAAATGTTACTTTAATTGGAGCGATCGCTACATCAGGTTTTTTGGCACCTTTCACTTTTCAAGGATGGACAGATAAAGAAGCTTTTCTGACTTATGTCAAAGAAGTGCTATTGCCAGAACTATGGCCAGGAGCCTGTGTCGTTATGGATAATTTACCGGCTCATAAAGCAAGCGAAGTCGAAAAAATGATTGAGTCTGTAGGAGCAAAAGTAGTATTTTTATCTCCCTACTCTCCTGATTTTAATCCCATTGAAAACTGTTGGTCAAAAATCAAGGAATATTTAAGAAGTGTGGAATCAAGGAACTATCATGACCTCAATCAAGCTATCAATGAAGCTATTGATTTAGTTACTGATGAAGACATAATTGGCTGGTTTACCCACTGCTGTTATTATGAGCCACCCAATTGAAAACCGCTATAATAGAGCGATCGCTTTAGCTTGTTTCAATTTTTTAGGAGATTTACATGGATAACCCTCATGATGCACTCATGGCTATTTCTGCTGCGGCAGAGGCGATCGACTCCGACCAGCCGACTGTAGACCCAGGAGAAATGCTAGGTGACAATTGCTTAGATGATTGCGTCAACGCCTGCACGATCTTTTGTGCCAGTCGTCCTAATCCAGTCAGGTGTTTAATCCGTTGTACGAGAAACTGCGCTTTAGTTTGCGGTGGATAATTGGAGGGCGCGATCGCGCTCCAACTCATAAAAATTTACCCCCAAGCATCTTTGAGCCTGGGGGCAGTTATTATAAGCCAGCCATTTTATATAAGGGCGGCTAGCGGTTTTAAAAGTCGATCCCAATGTAAACTTTAATAAGATTTTCTCAGAAATCTCTGAACAGTTCCTTTTGATTACGCCGTTTCCAGCCAATCAAAAATTTGTTCTAACTGCCAGGTGTTAATTAGCCCATACTGCCATAAGCTCATCGGTAGCTGATTTGGAGCCTGTTGGACGCGACGCAAGGCTAACTCAATCTGTTCGGGCGAAATTCTTAGCTCAAAGAGTAAAAATCGAATTAACTTTTCCTGCATGGCTTTAGAGGCAAAGGTTTCTTCTAACTAAGATAGAGGGTTTTTGGCTTTTTGTAAACTTATGTAAAGTATTTTAATAATTTGACTCATCAAAGCATTTTTGTCTGATTTCTCCAGTCATCTGCCCACATGAATTTAATTTCTGCTGCTGTGGCTGCCTGTCGATCGTAGAGTGCGATCGCACCCTTCATAAGTGCATAACTCGTCCTCTCTAAAGCTATTAACCCACTCTAAGCGGTACAGCCGGAGTAATTATTGGTTTAGTTATTGCTAATTTCCTTGGATGGGTGTGACGCGCGATCGCGCCCATCGTCTCGAACTTATTTAGGCCTCCATTTCCTCATCACTTATTGCCATTGTCACAGTTACACGTTCCGGCAATTCTTCAATAACTTCTGCGATCGCCTCACCCGAACTACTGATAATGATGCAATATCCCTCGACATCTGTGAGTGCGATGAACTCGACGATTCCTACTGAAGTTAAGATTTTAAGCGATTCTCCTCGATCAATTGCGATTTCCTTCATACAGTAACCCCTAGTAATTTCAAAAT
>Ga0209398_1000589_pt1 | contig 21892 bp, 15 predicted proteins | sample AshMeaBigSpring_FD_184125 | JGI IMG/M metagenome (GOLD analysis project Ga0209398, IMG submission 184125) | Groundwater microbial communities from Big Spring, Nevada to study Microbial Dark Matter (Phase II) - Ash Meadows Big Spring (SPAdes)... | ecosystem: Environmental > Aquatic > Deep... | reverse complement strand
CGCCGGAGCGGTTTGAGGAGTTGAAACAACGGGTCCGCGAGGGCCGCGTCGAACTGGTGAACGGGTTTTTCCTGGAGCCCACCGTCAGCCTGTCCGGCGGCGAGGCCTTGGCGAAAATGGGCATCGAGGGCCTGCGCTGGCAAAGGCAGGTGATGCGGAAGACGCCGCGTTTCTGCTGGGCCATCGACATCTGCGGCGCGCACGAACAATTGCCTCAACTCAACGCGCAACTCGGCCTTGAAGCCCTGGTGTACGCGCGGAACAATCCATCGCCGCAGTCGGTTTTCCTCTCACAATCGCCTGATGGTTCGCGCATCCCGACGCTTGTGACCGACCAGTATTCGGACTGGAGCAAGGACGGCATCTCCCAGCTTTTCGGCGAGAGGAATCCGCTCACCAACGATCAACTCGGCGGCTTGAGGAAGTATTTTTCCAACAAAGCCGCCAACACTCCGCCGGGCGCACCGGTCCTGGTGTTAGGCGGCAAGGGCGACTACTCGCTGCCGCCGGTCCGCAAGAAACAACCCGCCGAGTTGCTCGCCCAATGGCAATCCTTCGCGCCGGATGTGCCCTTGCGGATCGCGACCTTCAGCGACTATTTCGATCAATTGAAACTCGATGAATTGAAGCTGCCGGTCATCGCCAGCGGCACGGATTACACCTGGAATGCCTTCTGGGTGCAGTCGCCACGGGTGAAATCCTGGTATCGGCGCGACGAACACGCGCTCCAGGCGGCGGAGATCGCGGCCACCATCGCCAGCCTGAAGTCGGATGCGGAGTATCCCGCGCAGACGCTCTATCAGGGCTGGCTGCAGATGCTGCTCAACATGGACCGCAACACCCTGTGGGGTGCGGCGGGCGGCATGGTCTATGTACACGAAACATCCTGGGATGCACGGGATCGTTTCGAGTGGGTGGAAAAACACTCCGCCCGCATCACGCGGGAATCCGTCGGAAAAGCCGCCGGGGCAGGAGAGCAGACGGTGCTTTTCAACCCGCTCAACTGGGACCGCCATGATCCGCTGGACGACGGGTCCCAGCCGCAACTGCCCGCCACCGGCTTCGGCGCACCTGCAAAGGCTGCCGCCAGCATGGAAATCAAACTCCCCGATCAGATCGAAACGCGTTTCTACTCCGCCCGCCTCGATCCCTCGAACGGCTCGCTGGTCAGCCTGAAACTCAAACCATCCGGCCGCGAGATGCTCGGTGGCGCGGCCAATGTGATCGTCGCCGAAAAAGGTGTCCGCAAAGGCGGCCAGGCGGGCGACGAGCTCTCCGTCCGGCCCGGCCGTCCGCGCCTCGGCAGCTCCAGTGATGCGCCATGCAAGCTGCGTGTCACGGAAAACAACGTGGCAATCACTGTCGATGCCACCGGGCCCCTCTTCGGCGGCGGCGAATGCAAGCGCACGCTGCGGTTCCACAAGGATCATCCGCGCATCGATTTCGTGACGGAACTCAACGACCTGCCGGATCAGACGGTGGTGGTCGCGGAGTTTCCTTTGGCCGAATCGCCCGCTGAAATCCGGCGCGGCATTCCCTTTGGATTCTCGCACGGCGCGTGGTCCACGCCAAATCCCGAGCTGCACGGCAAGACCAGGGGCATATTCCCCGCCATCCGCTGGAGCGATTACACGCTGCCCGACGGCGGCGGGGTCGCGCTGCTGGACCGCGGCCTGACCGGCCGCGAGATCAACGACCGCACACCGGTCATCTACCTGCTCAGCACCGTCGAGAAATACTATGGATACCCGAATTCATGGCTGAGCGGCAAGGGCCGCCACCGGCTGGAGTATGCGCTGGTCGCCCGCGAGTCGGGCTGGAACGAATCGCGCGTTCCGCAAATGGCCTGGGAATACAACTGCCCGCCCATCGCCGTGCAACGGTGCAAGCCCGGCACCGACTCATTCCTCAAGACCTCCGGCAACGTCATCGTCGAAGCCATGCGCCGCGATGGCCCGGACATCGAGATCCGCCTCACCGAGTGCCTCGGCGTCGCCGGCCAGGCGGAAATCACCACCAACCTGCCGCACCAGAGTGCCGCCCTCACCGACCTGCTCGGCAACCGCGCGCAAAATCTCGACGGAGGCCCGACCTATCGTTTCCCGGTCAACCCACAGCAGATCGTCACCCTGCGCCTGCGCACCGCCAAGCCGGTGCCGGAAATCCAGGCACTCACCGACTGGGCTCCGCTGGTCCCGGAGAACAAGCGTGCTGCCCTGCGCGAATACCAACCCGACAAGAAAGGCCACCCGCCGCGCGGAGAATGATCGGTCGCAACCGATGCGTATTTGAGAACCATCCCAGAAACCCCATCAACACACAAATCATCACTCCCCACCACATCCACTCCCATGAAATCCACCCTGTTCCTTCTCTCCCTGCTCCCGCTGCTCCAGGCAACGGCGGCGGATTACACCGTGTTTCCCGAAAAAACCAAACAGACCATCAAAGGCATCGGCTTTGAAATCCAGTCCGACTCGATCGGTTCCGGCAACCATGGCCTGCCCGAGGAACCCATCGCGGTTCCGCATGATCTGGTTCCGTCCGAGCGTGAGCGTCTCGCCAAGGAGATGCTGAAGAACTTCCGATACTGCCGCCTCGCCGGCGGCCTCTACTGGCGCGGGCTGGATCCCGAGAAGAAGTTTCTCAAACCCCGCTGGCCCGAGCAATTGCAGGAACTGAAACAACTGCTCGATACCGCCGGAGTCGAGGGATTGTCCTTCGAGTATTGGTCGCCCGCGCCGTTTTGGAAGGGCAACCAAAGCTATTTCGCCACCGAAGCAAGCGGCGGTCGCGCCAGCAACCGCCTGCGCTGCTTTTCCCCGAAGTTTGACAAGGACCCGGTTTACAAGGGCGACACCAACCGCTTCCTGACGGACTTCGCCAACGCCGTCGTCACCGACATCAAAACGCTCGAAGCCGCCGGAATGAAGGTCTCGATGTGGGGGCTGCAAAACGAACCCCACGTCAACCACTCGATCTATTCCACCTGCCATTACCCGGACTCCGGGAGTTATGTTCAAGCCTACCGCGCCGTCGCCTCGGCCATCCGCAGGCACGACCCGAAGATCTTTCTCTTCGCCGATACGGAAAGCGCCTTCCCCAAGAAGATCGGCCCGGCGATGAATGATCCGGAAGTCGCCTCGCTGGTGGATGCCTACTGTGTCCACACCGTGGGCTCGCCTTCGGAAAACGTGAAGCAAGTCCATGCCGAGATCACCAAAAAGCTCCCGCCGCGTCCGTGGTTCCAGAACGAGTACGAATATCTGACGGGAGGCGCCACACCCGACCGCTGCCTCAACACGGTGCAGCACATCATGAACTCGTTCCAGATCGGCGAGAACCCGACGTGGTTCTGGATTCACGCGCTCAAGCCGCTCAAGAACGCCGAGGCCAGCGGTTATTCACTCGGTTTCTGGAGGTCGCTCATCGAGAAACCCAAGCCCGCCACTTCCGCCGACTACCGCCGCTGGCCGGCCGGCCCGGTGTTCACCAAGTTGCCGCCAGCCTTCAAGGGCTTCGAGATGATCAGCGCCAAGCGCGCCAATCCCGACGCGTCCGGCATCGGCTACAACTTCATCGTCAACCAACCGGTCACCATTCATCTGTTGGTGGAGGATCATGCGGATCTGAAGCTTGAGGACGGTTGGGAAAAAACCCTGCAAACCGCCACGTGGGGTTCCTCCAAGGACCTTGTTTACAAGCGCAAATTCCCCGCGGGCACCATCAAGATTCCCGCGCCCGGCGGCAAGGCGGCGGCGCACCTCGCCTTCGTAGAGCCCTCGAATCCGGCGGCCTTCAGGCCGCAGATCGGCATGAACCTTCCCATCGAGATCCGCTCGCAAACGATCGCACTCGAAGAGAAGGCCGCCGCCATCAAACCCGGCCACTGGATCTACAACCCCTACAACTGGAATGCGGTCGGCAGTTTCGTGAAACGCATGCCGTGGGATTGTGTCGCCCTCAACGTCGAGGAAGCGAAGTATGATGCCAACGGCCGGATTTTCGCCTTCCGGAAACCCAACGGCAAAATGACCATCGTGGTTTCCAACCGTTCCGCCAGGGAACGCGCCTTCGACATCGCCACCGGCTCCGGCGAAGGCACATGGAAAGGCTATCGCTACACTCCCGAAGAAGCCGGAGAAGGAACGATGGGCGTGCCTGTCGGCGAGCAGAAAGGTTCCTCTCTCAAGCCGGTTCTCCCGCCACAAAGCTGGGAGTTCTGGGAGCAGCAGTGAGGTCGGAGGATTCATCTTCCAATCCCGGTCGGATGCCTTAGCTTCCCCACCGTGATCCACCCCACGCTCACCCGTTCACTCCCTCTGCTGATGGCCGCCGCCGTGAACGCGGCGGAGGTCGTCATCGAGGAACGCCCCTTCACCATCGAGGCCGCGTTCAACGCCACCGTCATGCCTGAGGGCGATGTCGCTCCGCTGCGCTTGGCTGCCAAGGCATGGGAGGATTTCCGCATCGTGGAGATCGCCGTCCACGGCGCGACGGTCGAAAAGGGCGGTCTGCTCGTGGCCTTCGACGCCACGGGCATCGACCGCGCCATCGAGGACTCCCGGCAATCGGTCGCAGCCAACGGCCTGGCCGTGGCCCGCATGGAGCGCGAACTCAAGACCCTCGAAGAAACCTCACCCCACAAACTGGACGCCCTGCGCCGCGCCGCGGAAATCGCGAGGGAGGAACTCACGCATTTCACCAAGACACGCCGCAAGGCCGCCGAAGAGGCCGCCGCCCAGGAACTGGAACGCGTCAAACAGATGCTCGAAGGCCAGCGCGAGGAACTCAGACAGTTGGAAAAGATGTACCAGGCCGACGACCTCACCGAAGAGACCGAGGAAATCATCCTCACCCGCCAGAAGGACGAGGTGGCCGCCGCGGAGTTCGCACTGCGGATGGAGACGCTCGATTGCCGCCGCAAGATCGACATCTCCCTCCCCCGCGAAGCCGCCACCCTCGCCGACCGCGAACGTGATGCCTCCATCGCCCTGCGCGATGCCGCCGAGGAAACCCCGCGCACCATCGAAACCCGCAAACTCGATCTCGCCGCGCTCAAGGCCAAGCTCCGCCGCGATAAGGAATCCCTCGCCGAGCTGGAACAAGACCGCGACTTGTTCGAACTCAAGGCTCCCGCCGCGGGAGTCTTCTACCATGGGCCGATCGAAAACGGACGCTGGTCGCCCGGCGAGGTCGTCAAGCAACTCGTCAGGGGCGGCCGCCTGGCCGCGCATAGCCCCTTTGCCGCCTTCATTCCGGCTTCCGGAAGGCCCGCACTCGTCGCCTTTGCGGACGAAGCCACCGCCCGCTCTCTCCAGACCGGTCTCGCCGGGACCGCCATCCTGCCGGGCCGCGAGGATCAGGAGATTCCCGTGAAACTCGTCCGCATCGACACCGCGCCCCGGCCGGACGGCACCTGGCGCGCGGATCTGTCAGCCGCCTGGCCAGCGACATTCGCTCCCGCGACCGGCTCCACCGCGCGCATCCGCATGACCACCTACGAACAAGCGGCCGCCATCTCCATCCCCACCAAGGCCCTGGTCCATGATTCCGCCGGCTGGGCCGTGGAGGTGAAACTCACCGACGGCAAAACCGAACGCCGGCCGGTGAAACGTGGCCGCGTCTCGGGCGACAACACCGAAATCCTCTCCGGCCTCGAAATCGGGCAGGTGATTGTCACTCCTTGAGGAGGCTGAAGACTTGAAGAATCCGGGCTCCAGACGAAGACGGCTCCAATCACCGGGCGAAACGACCGCGCCCAGGTTCCTCATCACGGTCCTCGTGTCCTCCGTCCTCGGCATGGCCGTCGGCACCGCGGAGAATGCCCCGGCCACCCCCGCGGCCATCGGAGCCGCGATCCGGCGCGGCGTGGATTTCCTCGTTGCGAAGCAAAATCCCAACGGCTCGTGGGGCGGCCCCACCCGCACCAAGGACCTCAACATCTACGCCCCGCTCCCCGGCGCACACCACGCCTTCCGCGCCGGAGCCTCCGGCCTCGCGCTCGCCGGCCTCATCGATGCCGCTGACCAACGCCCCGAAGTCTCCGCCGCCATCGACAAGGCCGCCGCATGGACCGCCGCCGAGCTGCCGAAACTGCGCCGCGCCGACCAGACCACCACCTACAACATCTGGGGCCACGCCTACGGCCTCCGCGCCGTCACCCGCCTCTATCAGCGCGAGGGCCGGCCCGCCGAAAAGGCGGCATGGGCACGCCTCGCCCAGGACCAGATCGACCTCGCCAACCGCTACGAGGAAATCAACGGCGGCTGGGGCTACCTCGATGTCTTCGACGGCCTCACCACCGACAAGCCCTCAGGCATGCCCACCTCCTTCACCACCGCCACCCTCCTGCTCGCCATGGCCGAGGCGCGCCGGTCGATCGGTGTGAAACTGGATGACCGCATCCTCACCCGCTCCATCGCCTCCATCAACCACCAGCGCAGCCCGGACTTCTCCTACACCTACTCCTTCGACCACCGCATGCACCCGCGGATCGACATCAACCGCCCGGCCGGCTCGCTTGCCCGCTCCCAGGCTTGCAACGCCTGCCTGCGCGTCTTCGGGGAAAAGGCCGTGACCGACCAGGTCCTCACCACCTGGGCGGACCGCTTCCTCGCCCGCGAGGGTTTCCTCAGCAACGGCCGCAAGCGCCCGATTCCCCATGAATCCCAGTTCCGGATCTCCGGATACTTCTACTTCTACGGCACCTATTATTTCACCGAGTCCGTCCGGCTCCTCCCGCCGGAAACCCACTCCTCCTACGCGCGCCGCCTCGCCGCCATCCTCCTCGATCGCCAGGAAAAGGACGGCTCGTGGTGGGACTACCCGCTCTACGACTACCACCAACCCTACGGCACCGGATACGCGCTGATGGCCCTGGCCTGGTGCCGCGACGCCATCGGCCGCTGATCCTCACCGCAAAGCGCCTTTGACGCCGGGCCCGTGGCACTGCATCTTCCGCCCGCCATGGCCTTCGCCGATGTTTTCCCGAACCTGATGCGGAACCCCACGCCCCTGATGCGGCGCTTCCGGAGCCTGCTCGACGAGGAAACCGGCGGCCCGCTGGAAACCCTCGCACGCCAGAGCCAGCAGGCCACCCGCCGCCACTTCGGCCGCACCATGCGCCTCTTCGCTCCGCTCTACCTCTCCAACGAGTGCGTGAACAACTGCTCCTATTGCGGCTTCTCACGCGACGCAGGCATCCTGCGCACCACCCTAACCGTCGACCAGGTCGCCCGCGAGGCTCGCCACCTCCACGCCCTCGGCTTCCGCAACCTCCTGCTCGTCGCCGGAGAACACCCGAAATTCGTCTCCGAAGGCTATCTCCAGGACTGCCTCGATTCCCTCAAGCCCTTCATCCCCACCCTCGCCATCGAGGTCGGCCCCATGGAGGACGATCAATACGCCGAGATCGTCGCCCACGGCGCGGAGGGGCTCGTCGTCTATCAGGAAACCTACAGCCGCCCCGTCTATCAGACACTCCACACCGCCGGACCCAAGAAGAACTTCGACTGGCGGCTCGACTGCCCGGAGCGCGCCTACGCCGGAGGATTCCGCCGCATCGGCATCGGCGCGCTGTTCGGCCTGGCCGATTGGAAACACGAGGCGCTCGCCCTTTGCGCCCACCTCGAGCACCTCTACAAACACTGCTGGAAAGCCCAGCTCACCGTCGCGTTTCCCCGCATGCGGCCCTATGCCGGGAATTACGAATACACGCCGGACCCCGCGCTCTTCCTGCCGGACAAGGCCTTCGTCCGCCTGATCGCCGTGTTCCGCATCCTTTTCCCGCAGGTCGGAATCGTGGTCTCCACCCGCGAGCCAGCCTCCCTGCGCGACGCCATCTCCACGCTCGGCGTCACCCACATGTCCGCCGGCGCGCGCACCGAACCCGGCGGCTACACCGGCGCGGGAGCGGACGACCTCCACCTGACCGTGAAAGGCCGCCGCGTCGAACTCGAACAAAAATCCGGCTGTGAAAAGGCCACCGAGCAGTTCAAGATCCACGACACCCGGTCGGCCGCTGAAATCGCCGCCATGCTCCGCGCCAAGAACCTCGATCCAGTTTGGAAGGACTGGGACGAAGCCCTGCTGGCGGGCCGCTGAGCGGATGGGGACTCTCCACGGCCCGGAGGCGGGTTTCACCCGCACGGCTTCCCCACCACCTCAAGCGTGATACTCTTGGATACTCTTCACCGTGAGGTTGTTTCCTTTCAGCGAACGGATCGCCTTCACGGAAGCCTCGGCGGCGGAGAGGTTGGTGGCGTGGGAGATCTTCTGGGCGATGGCGGTGGAGCGGATCTGGACTTCGTCGGCGCGGGCCTCGTGGCCGCTGGGCGTGTTGATGACGAAGTGGATTTCCCGGTTCTTCATCATGTCGATGACGTTCGGGCGCGCCTGCTCGGCGAGCTTGAAGAGGCGCGTGCAGGGGATGCCCTCGGCCGTGAGGCGGGCGTGGGTGCCACCGGTGGAGTAGATCTTGAAACCGAGGTCCACCAGATCGCGGGCTACGGGGACGGCGCGGTCCTTGTCGCGGTCCGAAACGGAGAGGAAGACGTTGCCGGTGGTGGGCAGCGGGTTGAAGGCGCTGATCTGGCTCTTCGCGTAGGCCATGCCCCAGTCCGGATCGATGCCCATGACCTCGCCGGTGGATTTCATTTCCGGGCCGAGCACGATGTCGATGCCGGGGAAACGGTTCCATGGAAAAACGGCTTCCTTCACCGAGAAATGCGGCGGGATGATGGTTTCGGTGTAGCCGAGATCGACGAGCTTGTGGCCGAGCATCACCTTGGCGGCGAGCTTGGCGAGGGAAACGCCGGTGGCTTTGGAAACAAACGGCACGGTACGCGAGGCGCGCGGGTTCACTTCGATGACGTAGAGCAACTCGTCCTTCACGGCGAACTGGATGTTCATCAGGCCTTTCACCTTGAGCTCGCGGGCGAGATCCTTGGCGGCGCGGACGATTTCCGCCTTGATGCTTTCTGATAGGGAGAACGCGGGGATGACGCAGGCGGAGTCGCCGGAGTGGATGCCGGCCTGTTCGATGTGCTCCATGATCGCGCCGACCACGGAGGTTTCGCCGTCGCTGATGCAATCGACGTCCACCTCGGTGGCGTTGTCGAGGAAGCGGTCCACAAGCACCGGGCGCTCGGGCGAGGCGGTGACGGCCTCGTTCATGTAGCGGGAGAGCTCGGCGTCGTTGTAAACGATCATCATCGCGCGGCCGCCGAGCACGAAGGACGGACGGACCAGCACCGGGTAGCCGATCCGGTTCGCCACGGCGAGGGCTTCGGCCTCGTTGGTGGCGGTGCCGGCTTCAGCTTGTTTGAGGTCGAGCTTGTCGAGCAGCGCGGAGAAGAACTTGCGGTCTTCGGCGAGCTCGATCGACTTCGGCGAAGTGCCGATGATCGGGACGCCGTGGCGTTCGAGATCGGCGGCGAGGTTGAGCGGGGTTTGTCCGCCGAACTGGACGATGACGCCGTGGGGTTTCTCCTGATCGCAGATGTTGAGCACGTCCTCGAGCGTGAGCGGCTCGAAGAAAAGCTTGTCGGAGGTGTCGTAGTCGGTGGAGACGGTTTCCGGGTTCGAGTTCACCATGATGGCCTCGTAGCCGAGTTCCTTCACGGCGAAGGCGGCGTGCACGCAGCAATAGTCGAACTCGATGCCCTGGCCGATCCGGTTGGGGCCGCCGCCGAGGATGATGATCTTTTTCTTGTCGGTTTCGCGCGCTTCGTTTTCATCGCCGTAGGTGGAGTAGAAATACGGCGTGTAGGCTTCGAATTCCGCGGCGCAGGTATCGACGAGGCGGTAGGTGGGGATGATGCCCTTGGCCTTGCGCTCGGCGCGGACGGAGTCTTCGTGAGTGCCATTCGCCTTGGCGATCTGGCGGTCCGAGAAGCCGAGTTTCTTGGCGCGTTTCAGATCGAGTGACGCGAGTTGTTTGCCTTCCTCGGCGATCTGCTGGAGGTGGCGGAGGAACCAGGGGTCGATGCTGGTGAGCTCGTGGATTTCCTCCAGCGTGAAGCCGTTCACGAAGGCGGTTTGCAGCCAGAAGATGCGCTCGGCATTCGGGATCTGGAGCTTGCGGGTGATTTTCTCCTTATCCGGATTCTGAGGTTCCTTGCTGTCGAAGCCGAAGCCCCAGCGGCCGGTTTCCAGCGAGCGCAGGCACTTCTGCATTGACTCCTTGAACGTGCGGCCGATGGACATGGCCTCGCCGACCGACTTCATGGATGTTGTTAGAACCGGGTTGGCGGTCGGGAATTTCTCAAACGTGAAGCGCGGGATCTTGGTGACCACGTAGTCGATGGTCGGCTCGAAGGAGGCGGGCGTCTCGCGGGTGATGTCGTTCGGCAGTTCGTCGAGCGTGTAGCCGACGGCGAGTTTCGCGGCGATCTTGGCGATCGGGAAACCGGTGGCCTTCGAGGCGAGCGCGGAGGAACGGGAGACGCGCGGGTTCATCTCGATGACGATCATGCGGCCGGTCTTCGGGTCGGTGGCGAACTGGATGTTCGAGCCGCCGGTCTCCACGCCGATCTCGCGGATCACGGCGAACGACGCGTCACGCATGATCTGGTATTCGCGGTCGGTGAGTGTCTGGATGGGTGCGACGGTGATCGAGTCACCGGTGTGGACGCCCATGGGGTCGAGGTTTTCGATGGAGCAGATAACCACGCAGTTGTCGGCGCGGTCGCGCATGACCTCCATTTCAAATTCCTTCCAGCCGAGCAAGGATTCCTCGATGAGGACTTCGGAGACGGGCGAGAGGTCGAGTCCGCGGGTGATGATTTCCTCGAATTCCTCGCGGTTGTAGGCGATGCCACCGCCCTGGCCGCCGAGGGTGAAGGCGGGCCGGATGATGAGCGGGAAACGGCCGATCTGTTCGGCGACTTTCTTGGCCTCCTCCATCGTGTGGGCGGTGCCGGAGAGCGGCAGGTCAAGGCCGATCTTGAGCATGGCGTCCTTGAAAAGCTGCCGGTCCTCGCCCTTTTCGATGGCCTCCGGCTTGGCGCCAATCATGCGGACGCCGTGCTTGTCGAGCACGCCGGATTTGTGGAGCGACATCGAGGTGTTGAGCGCCGTCTGGCCGCCGAGCGTGGGCAGGAGGGCGTCCGGTTTCTCGCGGATGATGATTTTTTCCACCACTTCCGGCGTAATCGGCTCAATGTAAGTGCGGTGGGCGAACTCCGGATCGGTCATGATGGTGGCCGGATTGGAGTTCACCAACACCACCTCGTAGCCCTCCTCTTTCAGCGCCTTGCAGGCCTGGACCCCGGAGTAGTCGAATTCGCAGCCCTGGCCGATGACGATGGGGCCGGAGCCGATGACGAGGATTTTGTGGATCGAGGTGTCTTTGGGCATGGTGGGAGGCTGGTTCGCGCGCGGCAGGGCGGCTAAATTGGACGGGGTTTGGCAGGGAATGTCCCGCTTGTAAAGGGTTGGATGACAACATCCCGCATCCAGGGCCGCCAGCCGGGATGCGGCGCGAGGAGATGCCGATGAACACGGCAAATCGCGACGGGCTGAGGTCGGTATTTCCCACCCCGGTCTCGGCGTCAAGCTGCGCGCGGGCTGCGTTTTCCGGCGAAGAACCCTCAAACCGCCGGATCCACCGTGTGGATGGTGAACGCACCGAAGATCCTGAAATCCCGGGGGTTGAGCGTGAAGATTTCCCGGACGCCCGCCGCGTGCCAGGTCGCGGCGATCAGGGTGTCGAGCAGGCGTTTCCTGCCGAGCCGGTGTTCTTGAAGCCACTGCAGCCACTGCCTGTGCGCCGCGATTTCGGTGGCGATGACGGCCACCTCCTCCGCATCGCTCCAGAATCCAGCCCATCCGAGAGCTTCCGTCACGGTCAGAGGGCTTTCAAAGCGCCGCGGGTCGGTGACGATGTGGATGAACTCGGCAAGGATTCCGGAGGTCAGCGCCAGATCGTGGCCATCGCCAAGAAAGCGGTCGATGCGCTCGCGGACTTTGCCGTGGAAGGGATGATCCGCAACGGCGTGCGCGACGAGGATGTTGGTATCGAGCCCGATCATGCATCGCGATCCAGGATGTCATCGGCACGGGCAAGCAGTTGCTGTGGGGAAACGAGGATTTTCCCCGTGCTGCGTGCCGGGGGCGGCTGACGGAGGCTGGAACGCCGGCCCTGATCCACGGACAACGAGGTTTCCAGAGCATGGATCGCCTCTTGGTTCAGCGAGCGCTTGTGCCGTTGCGCGCTCTCCTTGAGCGAACGGTGGAGTTCCGGCGGCACATTTTTAAGCGTGATGGTGATTCCAGCCATGGCGGAACCATAATGGATGCGCTTTGGATGTCAAACCGCCTTCCGTTTGGAGGCGGCAATGTTTCAATCCACCGGATCGAGCGGCGGCAGCTCGGCGGCCTTCACCTTGTCGCTTTGTTTCTTGCGGAAGGCGGCGAGTTTTTCCGCCATTTCCGGGTCTTCGTTGGCGATCATGGCGACGGCGAAAAGGGCCGCGTTCACGGCGCCGGCTTTGCCGATGGCGAAGGTGGCCACGGGGATGCCGCCGGGCATCTGGACCATGGCCAGCAGGGCGTCCATGCCCTTGAGCGACGTGGAATCGATCGGCACGCCGAGGATCGGGATGTCGGTGATGGCGGCGGTGACGCCCGCAAGGTGGGCGGCGGCCCCGGCTCCGGCGATGATGCACTTCAGGCCGCGCTCACGGGCGGTGGAGGCGTAGCCGGAGAGCTTGTCGAGCGAGCGGTGCGCGCTGGCGACCTCCGCTTCCCACGGGATGCCGAAATCGCGCAGCGTGCGTGCGGCGTGCTCCATGATCGGCCAGTCCGAGGCGCTGCCCATGATGATTCCAACTTGCGGGGTGTGAGTCATGCGCGGGAAACTGAAGAAGCGGCCGCGGCGAGTCAACCCCGTGGATAACGGCGGCTCACGCGCCGATCAGGCCCATTTTCGGGTAGTCCGCACCGAGGATGGGCTTGAGGTCCGGGGCTTTGAGCCAGTCGGCCAGCAGGGAGCCGTAAACGCTGCGGAAATCCACGGTGTGACGGATGTCGCCTTCGGAAAGGTCGGTGAGGCTGGGGTGTTTGCCGTGGAGGCCGCCCTTCACACCGGGGCCGGCGACGAAGAGGCAGGAGGCCTTGCCATGATCGGTGCCGGCGCTGGCGTTTTCCGCGACGCGGCGGCCGAACTCGGAGAAGGTCATGAGCACGACGCGCTGGTCGTTGCCCTGTTGTTTGAGATCGGCGAAGAAGGATTTCAGCGCGCCGTCGAGCTGGGCGAGCAGGCGGTCGTGGGAATTGACCTGCTGGTTGTGGGTATCGAAGCCGCCGTGACTGACGTAATAGACGCGGGTGGGCATGCCGCCGGCGATCATGCGGGAAACGAGGTTGAGATTGCGGGCGAGCGGGAAACCGTCGTAACGGACGGTGGTTTTGTGCTTGGCGGCGAGTTCGAGGATTTTCTTGGAGGAGACGCGGGCGTCGAGGGCAACGCGTTCGAGGAAGGCGAGGTTGGTTTCCCCGGAGATGCCGCCGGGTTTGCCGCCGGCCGGCATGTCGATGGAGGCACCGGAAACAGGTGCGTCGTCATCGTCCTCCTCCGGCTGGTTGAGCTTGGCGAAGAACTCCTCGGCCTGCGCCTGCTCGCCGCCGCCGTGGATCCAGCGGTAGAGTTCGGGAGAGTTGAGGCAGACGCCGGGGTTTTTCACCGCGCCGAAGGACTCGGGCTGGGTCTTGTTGAAACTGATGCCCACCGTGGGATCGGCGCCGGGGCAGGCGTTGTCGAAGTAACGGCCGAGCCAGCCGGTGGCGGAGCGGTTGTTCGTGTCGCCGGTTTCCCAGATGGAGGTGGAGACGAAATGCGAGCGGTTCGGATTCGGGTAGCCGACGCCCTGGACGATACCCAGATGGCCTTCCTTGAAGAGCGAGCCGAGGAATGGCATCGACGCATTGAGGCCGACGTAATCGCTGAGTCTGATGATGCTCTTTTCCTTCTTGGCGAGGCGCGGCCGGAGTTTCTGATAGGTGTCGTCGGCGTAGGGCACGAGCGTGTTCAGGCCATCGTTGCCGCCGGCGAGCTGGAGCACGACGAGGATGGTGTCGTCCTTGCCGGTGACGCCCTGGACGGCGAGGTCCTTGGAGGCGTCATGGAGCTGGCCGAAGGTGCGCTCGACGAACATCGGGACGGTCCACGCGGCGGAGGCACCGAGGACAGTGGAGCGGAGGAATTCACGGCGGGTTTTCATGATGGGAGATCGAAGATTGAAGATGGGAGATGGAAACGCCCGGGGGCTCTTGTCTTGTGTCTTGCGTCTTGAAGTCTTGGGTCTCAGCAAAGCTGATAGTAGGGCGTACTGAGCATCAGGTGGCAGAGTTCGGCGGTTTCCTTGTCGGTGAAGATGACGCCTTTCTTGGCGGCGGCGTATTCGATGAACGAGCCGCGGGCCTTGTCGGGAAGCTGGCCCTGGAAGAAACGGAAGACGAGTGAATCGACGAGTGCCTCCGGATTCTCGCGCAAGGGGCGGGGCGCGATTTTTTCATAGTCCGGGCCTTTCCAGCCGCGGCCCATGCGCTTGGGTGCGGGAGCCATGCCCGGGGTTTTCGCGCGCTCCATTTCCATGGATTTGCCGTCCGCCTCCGCGCCCTTGGTGAGGAAGCCGGCGAGGTTGTAGCGGGTGAGCAGCGTGTTGGTGTTGATCCACGCCTGGCCCCAGTCCCAGCCGGCGACGTTGGGCGGCATGAAGAGCACCTGGCCGAGCTGTTGTTCGGCGGTGATCGGGAAACCGGCCGGCGGATCGGAAATTTCGAGCTGTTTCAGCAACTGGATGAGGAATTGGACGGGCGATTTGATCTGGGTGCGGACCGTGGCCTCGGCATAGAACCCGCGGGAGAGGAAGATTTCACGGAGCATGGGAGCCATCTGATAGTCCGCCTTGCGCAAGGTTTCGGCGAGCGAGTCGATGGCGGCTTCCGGAGGGTTCTCATCCACGAAGAAGCGCCAGATCTTCTCCGCCATGAAGCGGGCGGGCCGGTCTTTTCCGAAGATCAGATCGATGACGTCCGCGCCGGTGAAGGGGCCGGTCTTTCCGAAGACGGTTTTCGGGGATTCGTCCCACTGGCGGCGGTTGTGGGTGACCTTGCCGTTGAGGCGGTTGAGTTGGTAGCCGGTGAAGGCGCGGGCAGCTTCGCGGATGTCCTGCTCGGTGTAGTTTCCCTCGCCGAGGGAGAAGAGCTCCATCACCTCGCGGGCGAAGTTTTCGTTAGGGCTGCCTTTGCGCGAGTTCTGGGTGTCGAGGTAGAGCATCATCGCCGGGTCCATCAGGACGGCCTGGGTGAGGTCTTTGAAGCTGCCGAAGGCGTGTCGGCGGAACAGCTCGTTTTGATAGAGCATCAGGACCGGCTGTTTGACCTTCTGGATCGAGGTGGCGAAGTGGTCGTGCCAGAAGAGCGTCATTTTCTCCCGCAGCGGTTCGCGGGTCTTCAACATGCGGCGGAACCACCATGCCTGGGCTTCGAGCGCGTGGCGGCGGTTTTCCTTCTGTATCTTCTGGAAGGCTTCGCGGCGGATTTTCTCCACTTCCTCGGGCGAGCGGCCGCGGAGCGATTTCTGGAGTTCGCGGCGTTGCTCGATGCGCCCGCGCATGTCGGCGAGCGCCTGTTCTTCGTTCGCCCAGGCGGGACGGGGAAACGCGGTGGGAGGTTCGGAGGGCACGAGCAGCGAATCGACGGCCTTGGTGCGCCCAAGAGCATGGAACACCTTGATTTCATCCGGGCTGCCGCCGAAACCGGCGCGGTTGAGGAGATGCGCCGCTTCAGGGAGCGTCCATGGGTCTTCGGCATGCGGAAGCATGGGGGTGGAACCACGAGGGAGGGAGGAAGTTGCGGGTTTTAATGGCCTCCAGCGCCCTCTCGCGTGCCACCTCTCCGGCACTCATGCCCTCGCGGGACCGCTTGGTTTCCTCCGCGCCATCCCGGCCGATCCTTGTCTCGGTCTGCTCCACCGCCCCCGCCATCAGGAGCTTGCAGTATTCCCGCGCAAGCGAGAGGACAAAGGGCGATGGGATCACGCACCCATTCACGATATTGACGGAAAAAGTACAAGTGACGTTTCCGTCACATTGCGCAGCCCTCAATCTGGATAAGAAAAAGGAGAAACAGAAGTGGTTGAAAACCGCCGCCACATTCGAAAGAAAGGACCGCTCGGTCCCAAGAATGGAATGACCGCCCGCGCCACACGCCCCGGGATGGTCGCTTCAGGAAGTCCGCAGGCTCCGGGGGGTTGCGGCATGGACCTCAATCCCCGGACGCCTGGTCCGGCGGGATGCCGGTTTTGTCCCATGAATGGCCGGAGGCGGTGGAGAGCAGGGTCTCGGTGACGGTGAGCTTGCCGCCGCCCGCGAGCGGGGGACCGGCGGTGGAGTGGCTCTTGCCGTAGGTTTTCTCTCCGAACAGGGTGACCTTGCCGGGCAGGCCTTCCATGAGGGCGGCGATGAGGTATTCGGCCGCGCTGGCGGTCCTGCCGTCCTGGAGAATCCGGATGGAGGCGGGCTCGACGAAGACGCCGTTGCCGTCGTTGGCCGTGTCCGAGCCGGTCCGGGTGGTGAAGGTGCCGAGCGGTGTGCCCTCCGGAAAGAAGAGCGAGGCGACCTTGAACGCCTCATCGCGCTCGCCGCCTGGATTGCCCCGGAGGTCGATGGTCATGCGGCCGGGTTTCGGATGGGGTTGCAGCAGGTTCTTGATCTGGAGCGCGGAGCCCTTTTCGAAACCGCGGATGCGCAAGGTGAGGCCCAGCGGCGTCTTGGTGACGGCGACTTTCGGCGAGGGCTTGTCGGTGCGGACGATGGTGAACTCCTCGGTTTTTCCCTGGGGTTGCCTGACCTTGAGGGTGACGGGTGTGCCGGGAGGGCCGACGAAGGCGAGGCTGACGGCGGAAATGTTCTTCCCCTCGGCCGGGCTCTGGTCCACGGCGAGAAGCACTGCGCCGGGGTTAATGCCAGCCTGTTCGGCGGGGCCCTCCTCGTGGGGATAACAGAGGATACGTCCGTCGGGTGCCTGATCGAGCGTCATCTGCACGCTGCCGCGGTTTTTCCGCATGACTTCGAGCCGCTGGGAAACCTCGGCGGCGGACTTGTAGCTGCCGTAGCGGTCGATCTGCGGGAGCAGCGCTTCGAGGGCGCGCTCGATCCTGGTGAATTCCGGGACCGAGGCGTCCTCCGCCGCCATGGCTGCGGCGAGTTCGGGGAGCGTCGGCCTGGCATCCGGTTTCCAGGACCGGAACTTCGGGCCGGCGGTGGCGATGAGGGCGGCGCGCGCCTTGGCGTCGAGCGTCGGCGGGTCGAGAGGCTGGAGCGAGTATTGATCGTAGGTTTCGAGGAAACTCCGCCAGAGGTGGGCTGCGGCCTCGTTTCCGCTTTGGGCGGCGGGCTGGGCGCGGACGACGGCGGGCATGCACGCGAGGCAAGCGGCCGCGAGCCGGTTCAGGAGGCGAGGGGCTTGAGCCATGACTGGTGCATCTTCAATGAGGCGAGGCGTGCGCGGACCTGGTCCCGCCGGGTGAGCCAAGTGCCGAGCTGGCCGGTGGGACGGGCGGTCTCGCTGCGGATGGCCCTGGCCAGGGCGGCGTCGCTCGCTTCGAGCAGGTGGATCCAGGTGTCCGCTTCCCGGATTTTCTGGCTGGCGAGAGCCTTCACCACGAGAGGGTCTCCGCCGGTGGCGCGGCGACGTGCGAGCGATTGGTATTCCTTTTCCAGCGAGGCATCGAAGCGTCCGGTGGATTTCAGCGTGGCGGGAACCTCGCGGAGAAGCAGCGCGTCATCCTCGGCGCGGGAGGGTGAGCGTTCGCTGCGGACGATCTGGCCGCCGGCACCGCCGAGCATGCCGCCGATGACGGCTCCCGTTCCGGCGCTGCCGCTGGCCGAGCCGACCAAGGCACCCGCGGCCATGCCGCCGAGGGTGCCGATGGCCGGCGCATGATCCGAGTTTCCCGATGGCGCGCAGCCCGAGAGGGAGGCGGCCAGGGAGAGTGCCGCGGCCCCGGGCAGCCGGAGTCGCTTGGGTTTGCGGCGGAAGAGTGGTCGCGAAACCCTCATTGCAGCGCATCGATCCGGTGCTGGGTCTCGGCGGATTTGCGTTCGGTCTTGCCGGTTTGTTTCTCGATGTTTTCCAAGGTGCTTTGGCGCTCGGCAAGGCGGCCCTGGGCCTTTTGCTCGCTCCAGAAGATGCCGCCGGTGGATGGATCCCCGGTGGTGGTGCAACTGGTGCAGGCGAGGGTGGCGGCGGATCCGAGGACGAGGATGGAGTTGCGGATGAAGTTGGCTTTCATATCAGATGGCGGTTTGAACTTTGCGTGCGCCGGGAATCAGACGTCGGTCTGGGATTCGAGTTCGGCGAGGCGTTCGACGTTGCGGTTCATGGTGGAGACCTGGGTCTCGATGCCGCTGGTGCTCGTGCGCAGCGACTTGAGGCGGGAGGCGCCTTCGCCGCCGGCCTGCTGGATGGCGCTGCGATTCATCTGGGCCTCCTTGCTGTAGTTCGCGGCCTCCTTCTGGGCGGCGCTGCGTTCGGAGGAAATCTGGCGGTTGAGCGAGGCGAGCTTGCTCTTGTCGCCGGCGGCCTTGGCCATGCGGACCTCCTTCTGCAGGCGGGCGAGCTCGTTGTTCAGGCGGTTGTTGTAGGCGACGGCCGCCTTGCGCTTGGACTCGGCCTGGACGATGCAGGCGTCCAGCCATTCCTCGGTGGACTTGTATTGGGCCTTCTTGTTGGCGATGTGCGTGCCATAGGCGAAGCCGCTCGCGCCACCGATGGCGGCTCCGATGAGGGCCCCCTCGCGACCGCCGAGGGCGGCTCCGAGAAGCGCTCCGCCCGCGGCTCCGATGGCGGTGCCCTGGCCCTGCGCCAGACGGCCGTCGTCGGTGGCGGCGCATTGGGTGCAGGCCACGGTAATGGCGGTGAAGGCGGCGACGTGTTTTCCGTATCGGGCGAAGAGTTCGAGGGAGTGGGTCATGGGAGTGGATGTTTGTTCAGCAATACTCTGTTTTTCTGTGGATTCGGGTGTTTGGCGTCAATGCTAAAATCGGTTGGAAGGCATGGATATCATGGGTGGAGTCATGGCCCGGCGGCCACGTTGTTGCCGCTCAAGGCGACTTCGCCCGCCTTCTCGATGACCAGCGCGCTTTCGATCGGGCCGGGGTGGAACGAGTTGCCCGTGGCGGCTCCGGAGGAACCCTGGCCGAAATAAAGAGCCATCGGGTGGTTGATGAAGCGGCATTCCGACACATTGCCCGCACCGCCGACGATGGCGGCTCCGGCCTCCGCGTGGGATTCGAAGACGCATTTGGAAAGCGTGACCGCACTGGCCGAACCCTCCACCAGATAGACGCCGATGGTTCCGTTGGACTTGAAGGTGGAGGAGACGATTTCCGCCTGGCCGCCGCCCTCGATGTAGATGCCGTTCTCGCCGTTGTCCTCCACCGTGCCGCCGGAGAGGAAGAGGCGGCCCGCGTCGCGCACGCCGGCTCCGTATTTGCGGTTCTCGGAAATGACGCACGAGGCCTCGAGCCGCGCGAGGCTGCCGCCGCCCTCGATCACGAGGCCGACCTTTTGGTTGCCCTTGAATTCCGCGCCGGAAGCATGGAGTTCCGCGCCATTTCCCACCTCCACCCCTTGCTGGCTGTTGGCGGAGACGATGGTGCCGCTGCCCAGCGTGGCGGTGGTGCCCGCGTTCGCCATGGCGATGCCGCTCCAGCCGTTTTCCTGGATCTCGCTGAGGGAGATTTCCGCCTTTGCGCCGCTGCTGAGGTTGAGGCCGGTCCCGCGGTTTTTGCGGATGCGGCAGTTGGAGAAGGTGGCGGCTGCCTTTTCCGCCAGCGAGACGCCCTTGCCGAGGGAGCCCTCGATCACGCATCCGTCGAACACGACGGCGGCTCCATCGGAAACGAGGACGAGCGAGGGCGAGGAGTCCACGTCGGTCTCCGCCTGCCGCTGGGTGTTCTTGAGGTGGATGTTGCGAAGCGTGATCTGAATTGGTCCGCGTGCGGTGACGAGGCTGGAGCCGAGGCCGGAATCCTCGAACACGGTGGCGGTCTTGGAAACCAGCGAAACGGACTTGGTGAGCACCAGCGCCTCGGAGTGGGTGCCGCCGGCGATTTCGATGGTGCCGCCCGCCTCGCACAGCGCGAGCGCTTCGGTGACTGAGGCGGCGTCTCCGGGGACCTTGACGACGGAGCGCGTGGTGGGCGGCGAGGTGGCCGGGGCTTGCGGCGTGGCAGCGGGGGCGGGCTGCGGAGGAGCTTCAGGTGCCGCCTTGACCGTGGGCGGCGCGGCTTGCGGGGGCGCGGTGGGTTTGCGCGACTTCGCGATCACGGCCCAGGTGCCGGCTGCCAGCACGATCACGGCCACGGCCGCGATGGCGGCCACGGGTGGTTTCCGGGTTTTCGATGCTGGAGAAACGGGTGGAGCTGGAGGAACGGCGGGTGGCGGTGGAGGTGCCGGTGGAGGTGCCGGGGGCGCGGGAGCGACTTGGGAAACCGACGGTCCTGCCGCGGCAGGCATGCTGATCGCGGGATTCGAGCGCCAGCTTGCGGCGGTCCGCGATCCGGCGGAGCTGCCGGTGGCGAGCGCGCCGCTGAGGCTGGCACCGGGGATGCGCTCCTCGTGGGCGAGTCCGCGGATCACGTCCCCGCAGGTGCCGCCGGCGAGGGTGCCGGCGATGGCGGACGAGAGGAAGCGGTTCGAGCGCTCGGTGAGTTTCGGGATCGCCTGATAGGCGCGTGCGTTCACGAACGCGGCCGGGGGCGGCGTGCGGCCGCTGAGAAGCTGATAGACGCACGAGGCGAAGCGCGCGGAGAGTCCCGCGCCCATTGCGCCGCGCATGGTGCCTGCGGAATCCGCGGCCTGCTCGTCGGCGGCCAGCACCGGCAGCGGCACGGCGAGCGAGAAGATCAGCGGTGGCTCGTGGCGCACGGCGAGCATCGATGGATGGACCTCCATTGGCTCGAAACCGCCGGGCTTCATGCCGTCGAGGGCGGCCGCGATGGGATCGAGCGCCGCGAGGATCTCCCCGGTGGAGGCGCTCTGGCCCTGGCGGACCCATGAAAGCGCGTCGTCCGCGGGAAGCGCGGGCCAAGCCACGCAATGCCAGCCGGGGCCGCGTTCGAGAATCACCTCGCCAAGGCCGAGTTCCGCGGCATGGCGGGCCACCAGATCGGCCTGCGTGGTGAGGATCCCGGTGATTTCCGCAGGCAGGTCGGTGAAGCGGAGCACGTCATGGGGCTCCGCCGCTCCGGGTCTCGTCGCGCGCAGCGACACGCCGTGTTCGATGCCGGTCGGCGCGCCGGCCTCGGCCCAGCGGTCCGACCATGCGGCGTCCGGAAAATCCTGCCACTGGCTGGCCGCGGCCGAAGCCGGACCCGCGCCCGGGAAGTCCCCGCCGCCGGTCCACGCCACCGCTTGTCCGGAGTGATGGGGAAACAGCGCGTGCAGGGCGGCCAGCACCTCGCCGCCATCGCGCGGACGGCGCGACGGATCGACATCGAGCATGCGGCCTAACAGGTTTTGCCAGGCGGCCGGAAGCGCGGCGAGCCGCGGGGTGTAGGACGCGGCTTCCAGCCTCTCCGCGATGACGGCCTTCACGTCGCCCTGCGAGAGGTGGTTGCCGGTCATCAGCCAGAGGAAGGTGGCCCCGAGGGAGAATACGTCGGACGCGGGTTCCGCGTGGCCGCGCAATTGTTCCGGCGCGGCGAAATGGGGCGTGCCGATCACGTGGTCGGCCGCCTCCGCCTGGTCGGCGTGATCGGCGAGGCCGAAGTCGATGAGCTTGACGACGGCCGATTCGTTTTCGCGGGCGACGAGCAGGTTGGACGGTTTGATGTCGCGGTGGAGGATGCCCTTCTGGTGTGCGTGGGCGAGGGCCGAT
>Ga0209398_1000587_pt1 | contig 21902 bp, 13 predicted proteins | sample AshMeaBigSpring_FD_184125 | JGI IMG/M metagenome (GOLD analysis project Ga0209398, IMG submission 184125) | Groundwater microbial communities from Big Spring, Nevada to study Microbial Dark Matter (Phase II) - Ash Meadows Big Spring (SPAdes)... | ecosystem: Environmental > Aquatic > Deep... | reverse complement strand
TGGAAAAATGTGATGGTTGTATAGAAATACCGCAACTTGGCAGCAAACATTCTTTAAATATTTCTGTTGCAGCAGGCATTGTTATTTGGAAACTCACTGAGTTTACACTTTCAAAAAACTAAACACGTTTTTTTGAAATACTTATTTAATTGCTGTAGCATTCACCCCATTTACTTTTATGACAACAGCCAAACACTATCTTAGCCTAGTAAAATTTAGCCATACCATTTTTGCAATGCCCTTTGCATTTATTGGCTTTTTTTTGGGTATTAAACACGAGCAGCAGATGCTTCAAAACGTACACTCTTCTCCATGGTATGTTGTGTATTGGCCTTCCTTAGCGGGTGTTTTGGTGTGTATGATTACAGCTCGAAATGCAGCGATGGCTTATAATAGGTATTTGGACAGGCATTTTGATGCGCTTAATCCACGAACAGCTATCCGAGAAATACCACAAGGTATTATTTCGCCACAAAAAGCACTCCGATTTGTAATTGTGAATTGCTTGGTATTTATAACGGCCACCTTTTTTATTAATCGAATTTGCTTTTATTTAAGTCCTGTAGCCTTGTTTGTGATTTTATTTTACAGTTATACCAAACGCTTTACAGCATTGTGTCATTTGGTACTTGGTATAGGGTTATCGCTTGCACCAATTGGTGCATTTTTAGCGGTTACGGGGGCCTTCCATACACTCCCAATTCTTTTTTCACTATCGGTTGTGTTTTGGGTAAGCGGCTTTGATATTATTTTTGCGCTTCAGGATGTAGCATTTGATACTGAACAACAATTGTATTCTATTCCATCTGTTTTAGGTAAAACAAAAGGCTTGCAGGTAAGTAAACTGTTACATTTAGCCAGTGCCACCTTTGTTGTTGCAGCCGGTTTTCTCGGTTCTTTTCATGTATTTTATTGGATAGGGGTATCTATTTTTTGTGGCATGTTGGTATACCAACACAGCATTGTAAAACCAACCGATTTAAGCAGGGTAAACATTGCTTTCATGACAGCCAATGGCACAGCGAGCGTGGTTTTCGGCATTTTTACAATTGCCGATATGTTATTTCAATAGGAAGAAAATCGCCTCATTTAGGAACTGTATGCTTACTTGCTTGCTGAACAATATCGTGTATAACGAGATCTAATTTTTTGGCTTCTGCATCCATCATTTCCAAAAAATCCATATCGGCCGGCTGCCCCTTGGCCATTGTGAGTAAATTAATGAGTCCCATAATGTTAGACAAAGGTGAACGCAAAGAGTGGGATACTTTATAAGCGATATTGGATAATTGTTCGTTCTGATGCGCTATTTCTAACTCTCGCTTTTTGATATTGGTAATATCCGTTGAATTTAGCATGGCGGCATAAATGCAGCCATCTGCATTACGTACAGGCAATACCACATTGTTGAGCCAATGTTTTTTCCCGTTAATACTAAAGGACGATTCAAAAACACTTTTTTTCCCTTGAAATATTGCTGCGTGCAGCAAAGGTTCATATTGGCTTGCAATATCTTTTGTAAATAGTTCTGCAATGGTTTTGCCTTCAATTTGGTGCAGCGTTTTTCCCAACAACCGCTGCGCTTTTTCGTTGGCATAGATAAATACACTTGCATTATCTATTAGCGCAATGATGTTATCAGAACTTTCTATCAAGCTTTGATACAAAACATGATTGTTGGAATTAGACTTTTCTATTTCGGTTTGATAAGTAATGTCTTTGGTTACTGTTACAAAATAGGTGTGTCCCGAGGCATCTATCATTGGCGAACATGACGACTGTAAATAACGCCAATTGCCATTTTTGTGTTTACAACGATAAGCAATTTGTACTTTTTGAGCTCCACTTAACAATGCCCTGCGCAACCGTTTTACTTTCAACACATCAGCAGGATGAAATAAGTCGGCCATTTTAGCGTTGATTACTTCCGCTTGCGTATAGCCCAACAAATCAACACATACAGGCGACGTGTATAAAAAATTACCTCGTATGTCATGAAACGTTATCAATTCCATCAAGTGTTCTACAAACAACTGAAAAGGCATGTTGATAACATCCAAGGGCTGATAATAGGTATGATTGCTTAGTTTGGTCATGGGAGTTGATAGAAAACATATTTAGCGGGCAATGCGCACACAAATCACTCACAACCATTATGCCTATTGCTACCAACTGCTTACATGAAAGTCAGTTATAAACAAGCATATCTAACAGTGCCTATCATTTTAATTTTCCTAACTGAATTTAATTACTTAAAAAGGTATTTGATAAATTCAATACATGAATAGGGCTAAAAAGTTTATCAAAATGGCAATTTAAGTCATTTTTAATTAAACAAAACATGCCACTTCCTGATAATATATCTAGAAATTGCAGGTTTATACCACCTTGATTATCAGCAGCCAACCGCGGAGATGACGATTGAAGCTAGTTAATAAAATTGCTTTTTTGCATTGTTGGTGCTTTAATCAAACTAAGAAAGCTGAAGAAATGAGCGCACAACTAGGCGATTCTTGGACTAAGTATTAACTACGAAACCCAATTACTGCTCATCGTTGAGTGTTGGCTCGCGAAGTTCAACGGGTTTTGTAGATGCCTTTCGCATTTTCATGTTCAACAATTCAACACCAAAAGAAAATGCCATCGCAAAATAAACATAGTTTTTCAGGTGCATTTCATGTGCACCCTGACTATCCCAACCTTCAATAAACAATACCAAACCAATCATGACCAAAAACGATAGCGCAAGCATTTTTATCGTGGGATGTTGGTGTATAAAATTAGCTATAACGGCACTAAATAAAAACATAACCAACATTGCAATGACCACAGCAGCCACCATTACTTCTAGCAACTTGGCAGTACCGCCTGCTGTAATAATACTATCAAAACTAAACACCATATCAATAAGCATTATTTGCACCAATGCTTGAGGAAAAGATATTTTTTTCGCAGCTTTGTTGTTAGCGGCCGCTTCTTCTCCTTCTAATTTGTGGTGTATTTCCACTACTGTTTTATAAATTAAAAACAAACCGCCAGCAATCATTACCAAGCTTGCCAAATCGAAATTTTTATTTGCGAAGCTGAATAAGGGTTTTCCTTTTTGTGCCAATAGCCACGATAAGCCAAAAAGCAAACAACTGCGCACGATGATACCAGTTAACATCCATGCAAAACGCGCTTTTTTGTGCAATGCATCCGGCAACCTATTGATGATGATGCTCACGAAAATCACATTATCTACTCCCAATACTATTTCTAGAATTACCAAAACCAAAAAACTGATTAAATTGTCAGCAGAAAATAATTGCATAAACGTATATTTATTTTTGATTAATCAAATAATTGCAAATGTTGCTTGCAATGGCAGGCCCTTGGTATACAAAGCCGGTCCATACTTGAATTAGTGAGGCTCCCAATGCCATTTTTTCAACAGCATCTTGTCCCGTAAAAATACCTCCACTTCCAATGATAGGTACTTTGCCACTCGTTTGTTGGTGTAAATATTGGGTTACACGATTGCTCATAGCTTTAATGGGCAACCCGCTAAGTCCGCCAGCACCAATTTGTTGTATTTGCGCATTGTTGGTACGCAAATCTGCACGAGAAATAGTTGTATTGGTAGCTACCAAGCCATCTAATTGCACTTCAAAACTAAGTGCTACAATATCGTCAAGTTGCTCTTGGGTTAAATCCGGAGCAATTTTTAACAAAAGCGGTTTGGGTGTACGCATTCCATGGTTAATATGTTGCAAATGAGATAAAATTTTACCCAATGCTTCTTTTTCTTGCAAAGCACGCAAACCCGGTGTATTGGGACTACTTACGTTTACTACAAAATAATCCACGCAATGGTGCAATTGCTTAAAGCAAATTTCATAATCTTTCCATGCATCTTCGTTGGGTGTAACTTTATTTTTTCCAATATTCCCCCCAACAATAATGGATTTGTTTTGCAGGGCTTCGAGCCTTCTTTTCACGGCAACAACTCCTTCGTTATTAAAGCCCATTCTGTTAACCAATGCTTTGTCTTGCGGTAGTCTGAAAAGCCTTGGTTGTTCGTTACCGGCCTGTGGCTTAGGTGTAACAGTACCAATTTCTACAAAACCAAAACCTAAAGCCGCTAATTGCTGTATATACAACGCATTTTTATCAAAACCGGCTCCTAAACCTACCGGATTTTTAAAATGCAAATTCCACAACTTTCGCTCCAAACTTGGATGTGTAACAGTAAACTGTTGCTTAATTTGTTGCTGAATAAAGGGGATATTACAAGCTGTTTGCAAACATCCCATACTAAAGTGGTGAACTTTTTCAGGATCAAAATGAAACAGTGCCTCTCGAATGATGGTGTACATGTTTACAAAGATAAGTATATGACTAGTATTTTGGCAAGAAAGATGCTACATTTAGTTATAAGTCAACATTCAATCAATACAAAAAACAATATTGAGGGTATGAAAATGCAAAGAACAACTCAATTATATTTCTTGTTTGAAAATCAATACAAGATTATTTCATCTAATGTATTAAGAATTTATTTCCAGCTAGTTACTTCACATTTCTTAATGCGTTTTGTTTGGCTGCAACTTTGTTGATTTATTGCCTTAAGCGTTCACAAAAAAGCTGCAAAATTCGCCATGTTTATTTTAAAAATGTCAATCATCAGTACTGAAAAAATAACCCGAACAGCTATTAAAAATCGAGCCCGAGCGACAAATAAAAAACGGAATTTCCTCGAAAAAGTCCCTTCATTGGCCATGCCAAATCTGCTTTTACAAAATACCCTAATAGACTGCTACGCATACCAAATCCATAGCCGCCGGCAAATGGGCCTAATCCGCCTGCATCAATCTTAATGGTCGAAAATTGGTTAACATAAGTTTGCGAAGGGCGTTGAATGCCATTGTATTTGCCATTCCAAGCAGTACCCAAATCTACAAATTGAACCAATTGAAAATTGCGAATAAAGGCATTATTGATGGGCATATTAAAAAGGGTGGAAAATACAGGCAATCTAAACTCGCTATTGAAAACAAAAGCGTTGTTGCCATTGGCTACATTCTGTTGGTAGCCGCGCATATTTACAGCTAGCGATTGAAAGGCGTAACTTTGGTCTGCTGCAGGCTGATTGGTATTGTTGAAACTAGGCCAAATCCAACCATCTACCCCACCTAAGTAATATAAAATTTTCTTTTTGCCCCAACTGATATCTGCCGCTGCACGACCTGCCCAAATAAAATTTCGATAGATAGGTATGTAACGACGTACGTCAAATCCAAAATTGAATGTATTGGCTCCTTTAGTAGCCGATTGAAGCGAAAAATTAACGTCGAGATACACTTTGTAGCGCAAGCCGTGCCAAATGTTTTGTTCGGGATTCAGCGAATTATCGTGCACAAATTCCCATCTGCTAATAATGGTTTGGGTGTTTGTATCGGGGTATTTATTTAGTGCTGGAAGTGGCATAATTAAAGAGTTTTCAATCACAGATTTAATGACTCCTCTATCAGAACGAACAGCCAAACTGCCGCGTAAACTTTTAATTTCGTTAATAGGTACCGATGCATTGATTTGGTAAATATTAGTATACAACGAATTGGCAAAATATTGCAAATCATTACCATTTACAGTTCCTTCAAACAGTCCTTGAACATTCTTTCTATTGCTTCTGTAATAAGTAAAGCCCCAATCTATCATACGTTTGTAGTTGTTAAAGGAAACAAATACGTCTTTGTCAGATAAATTTTGGGCAAATCGAAATCCACCGGTGAATTTAATATCCTCGAATAAGTCGCTTGTGCCAAGAACAGAACTCCAATTCAAATCGGTTGCGTTATTTAAAAATACAGGCCCATAGCCACCGGTAAAAGGCTGGTAGCGAGTAATGAGTACGTTGTTATTGAGACCACTTTGAAAATAGTCGGCACTAAAATGATAACGGTAGGGAAACATTTTGGCACGTTTGGTGGCCGGAGGTAGCGCTACAAATTTGGCATTTCCGGTATCGAGTGGCTCGTCAGCAAAATCGTTTTGAAACAGGTTTGTTTCTTTGTTTTTAGATGTTTTATTGCTCTTACCATATTCAACAGCATTGCCTTGTTCACTTTTTTGACTAGCCGCTAACCATTTAGCATAGGCTGTTGGGCGAGCATTTACATTGCGTTTATTAAGCACATCTTCATTAATGCGCAATTTGTACAAATTTTTATAATCTCCATCAAGCCTTACTTCGCTTAACTGCCCGTTGTTGCCAGCTACCCTTGTTTCTAGCAAGGAACTTTCGTAGTTGGTAATGGGAAAAGTATAGGTAGAGTCGCTGTATACTTGAAAATAGCGAATGCTATCGGGTTCATCTTTCTGCCAAGCACTTAAAGTGCTATCAAGGTATTTGGCCGTAGGGTTGCGTAATAGTTCTTCGCCCACAAAGTACAAGGTATCCAAGCCGTTGCGTTGTGTACTAAAAAAGCCCGCCCACCTATTGGCAATGCCATTTTCGTCCGATACAAACGTAAAGTGATTTTGGTTGTATTGCATGGGAAATGTAGCGTTACCCATTTTCACATTGGTTAGTTGGGTAATTTGTTTGGTAGGCGTATTGTTTAAAATATCTACCATAAAAATATTAAACCGATTTCGGCTAGGCAGTACCGTATCGTTATTTGGCGCATTATTACCGGGACGGTTAGATGAAAAAATGATGCCGTAACGATTGGGAAAGGTAACAAAAGTGGGTTGTAAATCATCGTACACATCGTTGGTAATTTGTGTAGCTTGTTGTTCTTCTATTTTGTAAATATAGATGTCGCTATGACCATTTCTTACAGCACTTAAAATAATGGTATTGTTATCGAGCATATAATTGGCATCCAAAATTTGGTCGAAGCCACTAATTTCTTGTTCATTTCGTTTGTATCTGCCCACAACATCGTACACAAACATTTTGATTTTATTTTTATGTGCGTAGATCGTCAACAAATTGGTACCCTTAGGATCCCAAGCCAAAATTGGGTAATTCGGGTTTACATCTCCTTGACGAGTTAATACCCCTTTTTTGAGCAGTATCGTTGTTTCGTAAAAATTTTCTACCAACTTGGCGGTGTAAATGCCTTTGTTGAATTCCACCACTGCATAATCATTGTTGCGAGGATTGGGATTCACCTGAAAACGATACAAATCAGAGGAACTCACATCTTCCGATACCGACAATTGGCCTTTTGGTGCATTGCGGCGTTGTCTTATATCGGCGTTGTATTTATCGTCTTCGTACTCCATAAATTCCGCCAATACAGCTTTGAATTTCTTTTTACAAATTCGCTCCGCAGCCACATTCAAACTTTTATAGGTTCTAGCTAAAAAAAGAAAGTAAGTAACATTGTTGGGTTTGTATTTTTCGGCAATAAATTGCCAGAAAGCCCTGCCAGCTAATTGGGGTTTAGAGTAAGCAAATTGATAAAAATTTGTGTAGGTATTGTTTAATATAATATTTCGCAATGCATCATCAAGTTCTGTATTCCAAGGTTCTGCAATGTATTGAATGTATCCGTCAGTTAACCATTTTGGCAAATCGAGCAATGCTTGATTGCCGGCTATTTCGCCAATATCGTCGCCAAAAAGCAAGTTTTCTACAAGCACCCGCGTAATTCCTTCCCTAATTTGAACGCGCAGATGGTTGTGGTTGCCATCAAAATAAACAACCAATTTATTATTGACCAACTTGGTTAATCCTCCGGGTGTTTGCCAATCGATACCGTTACCAATATTACTTTGTTTAAAATCGTTGTAGTTGTTATAAACAATCAAATTGGCTTTTTTCAGTAAAGAATACTCCACCGCTTTTTCCAATTTCGGCAATTCTTCCTCTGCCAATTGAGCTGCAAATTTGCCCAACTCATTACCGCCTGCCGTAACATAGGTATTGAAATTGGCACTTTCGAAAAATCGGTATGAAAATTTCTTATACTGCAACCGATTTCTTCCAAACTGTACCGTATTTACCTGTGCACTTAGTTGCACAGCCGCGAGCAAAAACAACACCCCTATAAGCCAAATTTTACTTTTATTGCAATGCATATTGGGAAAAATATTATAAAAATAAAGACACTTATTGTACATCTATTGCTGCCCAAAAATTCTGTAAACATTACTGGGCAATATAAATTGTTTATAAAAAGTAAAAATACTTGTTTAATTACAGTTGCGATAGAAATATCGTTGAAACTGTGTTAAAACTATCGAACAACCGTTCACAAAATTGCTACAGTGCCCATTTGCCCCTGAAAAAGATATTTATTTGCTTACAATAAACAACACACCTTTGTAATTTTGAGTATTCAAAACAAAGCGGTATGATACACATACAAACATTTACTTTTAGCCCTATACAGGAAAATACCTATATTTTATATAACGATAATGGCGATGCCGCTATCATAGATCCCGGTTGTTATTTTTCTGCCGAACAAACTACTTTACAACAATTCATACAGCACAATGGCCTAAACCCTATTTATTTATTACAAACACACTGCCATTTGGATCACGTATTTGGCAGCAAATGGGTGCACCAACAATACGGATTAACCATGCACTTGCACAAAGAAGAAGAAAAAATGCTTGCGTGGGCTCCCGAAAGTGGTCAAAAATGGGGATTGCCTTTTGAAGTGTATAAAGGTCCTTTGCACTTTTTAACCGCAGGTGACACAATTGCTTTGGGTTCTGAAACACTAGAAGTATTGTTTACACCGGGACATAGCCCCGGCAGTATTAGTTTTTACCATGCACAACAGCAATTTGTGGTTTCGGGCGATGTATTGTTTAACAACAGCATAGGACGAACCGACTTACCTTTTGCAAGTTTCGAGGTATTGCAACAAAGTATTGTACAACAATTATATACCCTTCCTGATGAAACGACGGTATACTCGGGTCATGGATCGCCAACAACAATAGGGTATGAAAAAAAACACAATCCTTACGTTTCGATATAGCAATCAATTGATTGTATATACCTTTCATAATGAGTATTGAAAGCGTTAGGGATTGAAGCGGTTACCCCACAGCCGACATCCTGAAAGGTGGCGGCGAGGAGTAAAAGCAAAAAGCCCGACCCGAAGGGGAACGCCCCCTATAATTTATTTATTCACGCTAGCACACATACTCACTTTTTTATATAGACATTTTTAAACCACGTTGTAGGTAGTAATACTGTATTTTTGCATCCCAAAAAACAAAGAACCGCTATATGCTGGATAAGTTAGAGGCCATAAAAGCAAAGTTTGACCAAGTAGGTGTAGCACTCACCAATCCGGAAATCATCAATAACCAAAAAGAATTTGGTAAATACAGTAAGGAATACAAAGCGCTAGAAAAAATAGTACAGCCCTACGAAGCATATAAAAAAACATTAGCAGATTATGAATTTGCCAAGGAGAGTTTGAATAGCAGCGATGAGGACTTGCGTGAACTGGCCAAAATGGAATTACCGGAACTAGAACAACAAAAAGATGCGTTAGAAAAATTACTCACCAAACTTTTAATACCTAAAGATCCGCAAGATGATAAAAATGCGATTTTAGAAATCAGGGCCGGTACTGGTGGCGATGAAGCAAGTTTGTTTGCCGGCGATTTATTGGGCATGTACTTACGCTACTGCAATAAAAAAGGATGGAAAGCTACTGTTGTGAGTGAAAGCGAAGGCACTGTGGGTGGTTATAAAGAAGTGATTTTGGAAGTTGTGGGCGAAGATGTATATGGAACACTTAAATTTGAAAGTGGTGTACACCGTGTACAACGTGTACCTAATACAGAAACACAAGGCCGGGTACATACCTCAGCAGCTACCGTAGCAGTAATGCCCGAGGCAGAAGAAGTTGATTTTGAATTAAAGGAAAGCGATGTAAAAATGGAAACCGCACGCAGTGGTGGTGCTGGTGGACAGAATGTAAATAAAGTTGAAACAAAAGTATTTTTGACCCACATACCTACAGGCGTAGTAGTGGTTTGTCAAACGGAGCGTTCGCAGTTAGGCAATAGAGAAAAAGCCATGCAAATGTTGCGTACCAAATTGTACGAAGAACAAGTGCGCAAACAAGAAGATGAGATATCGAGGCAACGGAAAACGCTTGTAAGTACCGGTGACCGCAGTGCCAAAATACGCACGTACAATTGGCCACAAGGACGCGTAACGGACCACCGCATTGGACTGACATCGTATAACTTAGATGCCGTTATCAATGGTGATATTGAAGAATTTATAGATGGCTTACAAATGGCTGAAAATGCAGCTAAAATGGCTAATGAAGCCTAATCAATAGGCAACATACATACATGACATATAGGATTATCTATGGCAAGAACGGTTTGCTTTGCGGCCAAGGATATTGCTGAATAGCCGTACTCATTTGACTGTATAAGGCTTTTATCTCCGGCTGATTGCTTAATAACAACAGATGCTGCTGTATGGTAGCTTCATCCCCACGAATAGCAGGCCCTGTTTGTGTAGCGTGCGGCAACTGTTCGTTTAAACGCATGGCCGATTGCTGAATGAGGGGAAGGAGTAATTGAAAATCGAGTTGTTGTTTTTTGCAGAAATCGTTTGCCAAAACATACCAAAAGTTCACAAAATTATTTGCCATAACGGCCGCCACATGCAATTGTTGTCGCTGTAATTGATTGGCCTGTTGTACTTGTTGGCTCAAACTATTGGCTAAAGCGCGCAAGGTGAACATAGCTATTGGATTGTTGGCCTCAATCATTAGCGGAACTGCCGTTGTAAGCGGGGTATTTTTGTGAATGCTTTGCATTGGCCACATTACACCACAAGCTGCACTAGATTGTACTATAACATCGATACTTACTGAACCGGCAGTGTGTAGTAATAACCCACTTGATAACTTTATTTGATTGGCTACTTCGGCTATATAGGTATCGGCTATTGCCAAAATGTACACATCAGCTTGCGATAAATTTGAAAAATTGCTTGTAGCATCGGCTTGTACAAGATTGGCTAATGCTTGCGCTTCGGGCAAGTTTCTGCCTGCCACTTGCAATACCTGATGTTTGTGATAATGCAGCCACTTAGCCATAAACCAAGCAACATTACCTGTTCCAATAATTACGACGTCCATATCTTTGAATAAATTATACTTAAGGCGCAATGAAATTAGCACAAAGAATGGCAATTGGCTATTATAAAACAAAAATTAATACCTTATCTATTGTATCAAAACGCCGAGCTGCCAAAATAGCCTTTCAATTATTTTGCAAACCCTATTCTAAAGTCCGTTTACCACAACCGGCAAGTTTTGCCCATGCTTCCAATTTTTCGTTCAAAAGCGACGGACTCACCTTATACGGTTGGCATTGGAAAGCAGCAAAAAGCAATCACCAAACCATTTTGATAGCACACGGGCTCAATAGTAGCAGCTATAAATTTGAAAAGTACATCATTCTCCTACAAAAAGCCGGCTTTGATGTGGTAGCATTTGACGCTCCGGCGCATGGCATTAGTGAAGGAAAATACATTCATTCTTTGGCTTATAAAAATGCCATTATTGCAGTAAATCATTTATTTGGCCAATTGCACGGCATCATGGCCCATTCTCTCGGAGCACTAGCGGCATCGTTAGCTGCCGAGGCATTACCCGATTTACAAAAATTAGTGCTGATAGCTCCTGCTACCGAAAGTACGCGTGCGCTGAATCACTTCGTACAAATGATGTCGGTAAAGCCCAAAACGCATCAGGCTATTGAGCGGTTGATTGTACAAATTTCCCAACAACCAATTGCATGGTTTTCGGTTAGTAGGGCTGTTAAAAACTTTACCATTCCTACCTTATGGTTGCACGATTTGGAAGACCCAATTTGCCCATTTGAAGATGTGCAGCCGGTGATAGATGCCCACTTGTCGCATATTGAATTTTTTATTACCAAAGGGCAAGGCCATAGTAATATTTACAGGGACGCTAGCAGTGTGAAAAAAATTCTATCGTTTTTCAAATCGGGGAAAGTGTAGTGTTGGCTATGACAAGTGATTAACAATTTAACATTTACTTATTGATAAAAAATTACATTTTCGTTATTTTCACTTCTGTACGTCGGTTGTCTTGATGTTCCGCTTCAGAACAAGGAACATCATTAATGCAACCGTTTACAGGCAGCAACTCTCCGTAGCCTCTTGCTACCATTCGCTGGTATCCGATACCTCTTTTAGTAAGATACTCCACAGCGGCTTTTGCCCTTCTATCGGATAAATCTAGGTTGTAAATATCTGTACCCCGTGCATCGGTGTGGGAAGACAATTCAATTTCCATAGTAGGATATTTGCGCAGCAACACCAACAAAGTATCTAAAATACGTGCTGCATCGGGGCGAATATTGGCTTTGTCAAAATCGTAATGTATGTTGCGAAGCACAATTTTATCACCCACTTGAATATCGGTTGTATGATTTACTTCGTTTAGTGGAATTACTTTAGGTACGGTTCGTTCAAATGGCTGCTTACCCAATAATACCAATAGCTTAACGGTATCTAATTTTGTTCCTATTGGTATTTTAAGTACTTCTTGGTAGGTTTGGTAACCTTCTTTAGCTACTGTTACAGTACAAGGAATTCTATCTGATACGGCAGAATAGGCTTTACCTAATATTGAGGTTGAATCACGTGCAAATAAGTCTTTATCGCATTGCAAAGTTACTTGTGCCTTTTCTATGGGAGTTCGAGCAATTTTTTCTTGAACCGTTGTTTCTAAAATCATTTTACCGGCGTACATCGGTGTATGCAATAACGATGTAAAAGCATAAATATCGTCGTTACCCTTACCTCCTTTTCTGTTAGATGCAAAAAAGCCACTGTAAGCATTGGTAAAAGTCATATAAAAATCGTCGGCAGGAGAATTGATGGGCGAACCAAGGTTTTGCGGTATTGTCCATTGATTCCTATCGCCGGTAGCAATATATATATCGTAGCCACCCATGCCTACCAAGCCTTTTGAGGCAAAGTATAAATTGCCATCTTTTGCAATGGTAGGGAAGGCTTCATCGGCAGATGTATTAATCAGGAATCCACAATTGGTGGGTATACCCCATTGCCCGTCAGCTTTTTTTTCGCAATACCAAATATCCAAGCCCCCAATTCCCCCCGGCATATCACTAGTGAAATAAAGAATTTGGCCATTATTGCTCAACGCTGCATGTCCTATAGAATAAGCATTGGGCTTATTGTATACAAAGGGAATGCCTTTTTGCCAACCGTCCGTGAAGTTTTTGGTGGTAATATAGAGTTCTAAAGTGCGCGTTTTTAATGTTTTTGTTAATAGTTTACTTTCCGCCGCTTCGGTTTTTAATGCATTGTCGCCGGTATAAGTAACGGTATAATATGCCGTATCGAAACTGCTATTGAATACAATAGGACCAGTATGGAAGTGCGCCCCATTTATTTTAGTTGAAAAATCACTGATGCGTATGCCGCCACTGATTAAACTATCTGCCCGATAAATTTTTTGGTATTCATTTGCGGTACGGCCGTAGGTGCGACTTTCTTTAAAAAAGGAAAATCCGCTTTTCAGCTCCTTACGCAAACTATCGGATACAAAAGCAATACGACCGTCGTTGCTTGATATAGTTGCCCCCCAATCGGCAGCGCTGCTATTGAGTATTTGTACATTTTGTATTGCATACTTTGCCGGCTGTTCTAACCATACCAATGCACTATCGCACCCATCCATTTTGGCAGACATATCTATGCCTGTTTTTTGTTGGTAACGTTGGTAAATATTTTTCGCCTCCATATATTTACCTTGGCTTTTTTGCATTTCGGCCAAATAAAAAAAGTCTAACGGATCGGGATTTAAGTAATCTACAATGTAGCCATAGTTTTTTTCAGCAGCATCGTATTGATTGATTTCCAAATAGCAACGTGCCAACTTTCGATAGGCAGCCAAATTAAGCTTATCTTTTGCAACAATTTTTTCAAATAATTTAGCCGCTAAGGCGTACTCTTGTTTAATAAACAATTCATTGGCTTTATTAACCAACGAATGCTGTTCTTGAGCTTGCACCGTGGTAACAAAACAACAGATTATCAATATACATTTTAGTACTGAGCAAGGTACTTTTATCAATTGGCTTAGCCAAAATAGCGAATTCTGAATACCTATACGCAACAATATTACTAGTTTACTCATCTTAACTATATGTGAACACAAAGACTATCTTCCTTCAAAAATAGTTGATTCTATTTTGTTAGTTACAACAAATGCCGAACCAATAAGGTTTTTGCTCAAAGCATTTGTTTTTTAACCCATTCATCAAACCAATAATATACTACTTAATCAATTAAAAATATCGTGGGCTTTTAATACGAACAGCATCTGCTTTTTTAGACATTAATAATCCAATTGATATTTCGTGAGAGCCCGATTGATAGCCCGATAGGCCACTTGTTACGATATCGTAAGAGTAACCTATACGCAATTTTTCGGTTGCGAAAAACTGTAATACGGCACTTGCTGCTCCTTTTTTATCGAGTGAACTGTTGACGGCCGATTTTTTCCACAAGTTAAGTGCCGTACGATATGACCCTCCTACCCATAATTTCTTTGATAACAAAGCCAATAAATTAAGATCAACGCTTGTAGGGCCTTTAAAATCTTCTTTCAACAAAAATGAGGGCTTCAATATCCAATCGTCCGATACATTCCAAATGCAGCCAGCCGTTAGGTACATATGCATTAGCTTTTGAAACGAAGTGGCAAGGGTATTGTTATTGAAATAAATATTGCTTTGTCCACCAATAGCAAACAAGTCCATAAACGACAATCCTGCATAATAGGTAGGTGTGTAATAGTAAATACCAAACCGAGCATCGGGCTTATACGTTACCATTTTGCCGGTAGGAATATTGGGATCGTTATTGTCGGTTGGCTGCAAAACACTACCGTCGATACCATATTGGGTTATTCCCAATGATAGGCCTAAGCAAAGCCGGCGCGTATCTTCTTCCTCTAGTTGAATACGATAGGCATAAGAACCATACAATGCAATTGCTTCCTGTGGTCCTAATTTATCCCATGCTAATTGTGCCCCCAATCCCATTTGTTTTTGTGTAGGAGATAGCAAACCATCTACCGAGGCGGAGGCGGTTTTGGGCGCTCCCGGAAAATTTGTCCATTGATGCCGATAAACACTGCTAAAATACCAATCTTCTTTATAGCCGGCATAAGCAGGATTCACAGTGATACCGTTAAAAACGTATTGACTGAATTGTACGTCCTGTTGAGCAAAAAGGTTTCCTAGCCCCCAATTGAAGCCAATTAGCAGTAAGAAAGCGAGTTTAATATATGTATTTTTCAGCACCTTTAAAGCTTTATTTTATCCACAAATATTTTATCTAATCAAAGAAATCCAGCCTTTTTTCACCTGAACACCCGTCAAGGTTTTTATTTTCAATACATAATAATAAGTGCCTGCGGCCAATCCTTTTCCATCCCAATTATTGGCATAATCGGCAGAATGGTATACCAAATTATCCCATCTATTGAAAATAGATAAATCTGAGTACGGATATTTATTTAATCCTAGTACCACGAAATAATCATTTTTACCATCGCCATTGGGCGTTATAACATTGGGAATAAAAATATCACTTTCTGTATCAACCGGATCAATAGTAGCCGTATTGTTGGCAAACACCGGATCTTGCTCATTTCCAAATACCGATGCGGTATTAATGATAGTACCACCTGCAACAATTCGGGTACTAAAAACCAAGGTTACCACCTCGTCAACTGCTAGTTTACCAACATTCCATTGTAACAATTTGGTGTTGGTATCAAAAAAAGCGCTTCCAATGGTGGTACTTATATTTTTGGGAGCATCTAACAAGGTAGACAAAACGTCGGTAACCACAACGCCCGTTGCCGAATCTTTGCCTTTGTTGGTCACGGTAATTTTAAAGGTAATATCTTTTCCAACAGTGGCCACATTGCTAGAAATTACCTCTTTCTGAATATCTAAATCAGCCAATTTGATTACAAATGCTTTTATGTGTACCGTTACCTTGATGCTATTAGATACTACCCCATCGTTGGTTACAAGTTGGTAATAATATTCGTCATTACCCGTAAAATTTTGTTTAGGGGTATAGGTAATTGTTTTATCGGTATTTATTTGCACAGTTCCATTCAATGGTAGCGTGTTCAATACGATGCGCGTACTATTGCTGCTACCGCTTGCACCATCGTTACTAATTACTTTTTGATTAATAGGTGTATTTACCAAAGTAGTATCGGCATCGTTGACACCTATCGGTTTTACAAACACATTCACGGTTATTGGTGCTGATACCAATCCGTAGGCGCTTATTAATTGATAAGTGTATAGATCCTTGCCTAAAAAATTGACATTCGGCACATAAGTCACTAAATCATTGTTTTTTTGCACTTGTCCATTGGTTGGATTTGATAAAACAGACAAAGTACACAAAAGCCCACTTGCACCGTCGTTGCCGGTTATTTTGGTAGCAATAGAGGTATTGATTATGGTACTATCCAAATCGTTAGTACCAGTAGGCTTGATCCAAATTTGTACACTAATAGGTGCCGAACGAACACTATCCGGTGTTACCAACACATATTGAAAGGTTTCTTTCCGCAACGAATCGGTAGCTGGTGTAAAACCAATTTGGTTCCCTGCCGTTACAGTAGCGTTGCCATTTTGCGGCAACGTTACCAAAACTACACTACAAGTAGCAGCACTTTTGCCATCGTTCAAAACCACATTTTTGGTAATTGGTTGATTGATAACAATTGTATCAATATCAGGGTTTCCCACCGGCACCACTGCAATATTTACTTTTACCGGAGTAGCCGCCACCCCATCCGGTGAAATTAGTGTGTAGAAATAGGCATCCTTGCCTACAAAATCGGGCGTGGGAGTGTACTGAATGGTGCCATCCGGATTTACAATTACCGTTCCTTTGAGTGGCGGAGAAACGACCGATACCGTACCATTAATAGCACTAGGACCATCATTATTCTTTACAGGAGTTGTAATGGGCGTATTCACAATTGTACTATCCTCATCGAGCAAAGCAACAGGTTTTACCAATACCTCCACTATAATTGGACTAGACACGGTACCATCGGCAGCTTGCAATTGATATACATAACTATCTTTTCCTATAAAATTAGTTTTGGGAGTGTACAGGGCTGTACCATTAGGTAAAATGCTTACTGTTCCATTGGATGAAGGCGTTAGCAAAACAGGTTGTGCATTAACCGCACTTGCTCCATCGTTTTGTTCAATAGCCATCGTAATTGGTACATTCACAGTAGTACTATCCATATCTTTTACACCTATTGGCTTAATGATTACGATAGCTTGCACCGGTGGTGATACCAATCCGTCGGGGGTATTGATAACGTATTGAAACGTATCTCTCCCTAAAAAATTGATCTTTGGCGTATACAATACAGTACCATCTGTATTGAACTTAACAACTCCATTAGAGGGGGCACTAAATAGACCAATAGAGGTATTGATGCCACTTGCAGTATCGTTACTTTTTACGGGAAGCAATACGCTATTATTAACAAAGCCGCTGTCTATATCTTTCACACCCCTAGGTTGTACAAAAACGGTTACCGAAATGGGAGCCGAAACTATTCCATCGACCGTTGTAAGCAAATAAGTAAATACATCTTTACCGGCAAAGCCTGTTGCAGGCGTATAATTAATGGAATTGTTGGCATTAACAACTACCGTACCGTTTGGCGGATTGGTACCAATGGCCATGATAGTACCATTAGCACTACTACTGTCATTGGTTTTTACACTCAGGGTAATGGGTACATTTACAAACGTATATCCCGTATCGTTAACACCTACCGGACGCGGATTGGCAGTTACCGTAACTGTCACTTTTACCGGCACAGATGCTACACCATCGGGGGTGGTAAGCAAGTAGGTATAAGTATCTATTCCTTTAAAAAAATTCTTGGGTGTATAGGTAATAGTATTGTCGGCATTTACTACCACAGTACCATTAATCGGTTGCGTAGCAATAGATACATCGCTTGATAGGCCGCTTGTACCGTCGTTAGTAGTTACTTTGGTAGTAACAGGCGTATTAATAAATGTTACATCTACATCATTCACCCCTACAGGTTTTACCAACACAGTTATGTTGGCCAAATTACTTACCAAACCCACATTGTCCTTTACTGTGTATTGTACAGGTGTTGCTTTCCCTAAAAAAGTAGGGAGCGGTGTAAAGGTAATGTTGTTGGTAACGTTGTTAACGGTGTACACGCCCTCATTGGCTACACTCAAGGTGGTTACATAGGTATCGGCTGCTGCATTGTACAACAAAACTGTCTTTTTATCTAAAGTTCCATCTATATCCAAATCGTTAGCCAGCGCATCAAATGTTACCGCTTTATCGATGTTCGTCGTAAGGGTATCATTGTTTGCAATAGGTGTTTGGTTAAAAGCAAAATCTATCCTAGCAATATCTAATCCCGAAAGGGGTGTTTGAATCGGCACAAAAGCATTGGCCGAGACCCATGCGCTGCCACTAGCCGCTAAATTATTAGTACCATTATTTTTGGCGATGTAAATCCATCCAGTTTTCCAAGAGGTAGCAAAACCTGTGATATCGTCCCCAATACCAACTGTTAATGTATCAGGAATGACTTGATACTTTCCATTGTTGACGCCATCAAAAGCATAAGTACCATTTGTAGCAACTATCGCCTTTTGAAGCACTACATTATTGGTATCGCATAAATATACATACAACGGATTGTTGTTGAGTTTATTAATAGCCACGCCATTTACCCGATCATCTGAGAGTCCGTTTTTATCGTTAAAGCAAGTACCTGAAATAACTACACCTTGAATATCTTTCAATTGATAATCTTCTACTTCACCATCGGCAGCCACACTAGTTGCTCGTTCGTCGGTTGCGGTGAGTGCATTGTCTAATAACAATGCAGTAGAAATTCTAAAGCGTGCGTACGTAGGCCCTACTTTTACAATGTTTCCAAACTTCGCATATGGAAAAGTTAGTTGTACATCTGTGTTGATGGCATTGGCATTGAGCGTTACAGCCGTAGCAGCTTCGCTTGCAGAAAACTTACCATCCCCATCAAAATCTATCCAACCATAAACGGTAGCATCTTTATTTTTGGTATTGCTAGCGTTTACTACTACTACAATATCATTGTTGCTATTTACTTTTATAGAAGGCTGGTTGAGTACATTAAAGCCGTTTTCATCATTGTTTTGTATCGAATCGTCTAATCGTGCGTTGTTACTTCCGGTATAATTACCATCAGCATCTACATTATTTATACCCATGTATACTTGGGAAACAGGGCTCAACGTTGCTTTTGCTACAGTGGTTATGGGGTAAGTTCCATCTACCATGGTAAAAGGTGTTGAAAAGGAAAAGCTATCTATGTAATGCCCCGCATTGCCAAAACTAGCTGGAGCATCACCATTGTCAAAAGGAATTACAAAACCAATTGCCAAAGCAGTGGAACCTTTGCCTTTCATTTCTACATTGGTAAGTTGGGTTGCTCCTTTGGCAAACATAACAGCCTGCACGAATATGTCGTTGTAGCCGGGTGTAAGCGAAAATTTAAAATCCTTACCATTATTGGTAATTTCTAACTGATAGTTAGAAGCCGGTGCACTTGCAAAAGAGCCATCTAACAAATCGAGTAGCTGCCAGGCAATAGGCCCATTGGAAGTAGCTTTAATAAATTCGCCATCTGCCAGCGATTCGGCATCGCCAATTACCATTCCCGGATAGGGTGTACTTTGCCAAACATTATTGATGAGCATTTGCATGTCTATGGCTATATTAAACCGGATTTGCCCACCTTCTACCGACGTTTTTAAACCCGCCCCTAACACTCCCGGATACAAATCGTCCATTCCATCAGCGTACCAAGGGCCATAGGTGTAGGGCGTTAATTTGCTATTATTGGCTAGCGTTACCAAATTGCTTATGGTGGCTACAATTTTAACGGTGGGCGAAAATTGCCATTCATATTTACCAGCAGTAATGTTGGTTGCTGTAGCATCGGCAGGTTTTGAAGACAACCCATTGTTCCAAGTGAGCCAAAAAATCTCGCGCTGTAAGGAGCCTTTACCTAAGCCTGTTGCATAATTTTGTGCATTTAAACTGAATGTGTACAAGTTTGACACCATTATCAACAAAAGCATCGTACAAATGCGCATACGCTGCAACATACAAAGGTATTTCATAAACATAGATTCGTCTTTTTCTAAAACCAATAAAACAATTGTCACCTTTTGCTTGATTAGCAGGGACTTATATGTATTTCAAAAATAACATCAAGGAACAATCGCTTGTTTACATCTTCAAATTAGTGCATTTACCCACCTGAAACAACTCTTTTAATGGTCAATATACTAGCTAATATAATTAACCTACGCTATATTGCCTACTACCTTGTTCAAAAATGATAATTATTATTTGAAAAATAGCATCTTACACAGATAATTTATACCCATTTTAATAGAAATCACCAATAACAACGAATGACTAGTGAATTGTTATTCCAAAAGTTATTCCGAATGTATTTTTTGCGGGTTGGTGCTTTATGCTAATATTGCAACTTCAAATGTGCAAAACGCAGTTTTACAAAAAAACAAAGGGGGTAGGCAACATTTTCGTGTAAGAACACATCATCACAACACATGACCAACCCAAAAACCCACTTGTAGTGAGTAAAATTGTATGCTAATGCCCACAACAAACAAACGTCAATAACTATTGGAGTTGACAACAACTTATAGTAGTAACAAACATTCTTTTTTCGAACTAACTAATACTATGGCAAAAAATTTACTGATTGTTGAGTCGCCTGCAAAAGCAAAAACCATAGAAAAAATTCTCGGTAGCGATTTTGATGTACGTAGCTGTTACGGACACATCCGCGATTTGGAAAAAGACAATATGGGTATTGATGTAAACAATCGTTATTTACCTCATTATAAAGTACCTGACGACAAACTGAAAGTTGTTCGCGAACTGAAAGATCTTGCAAAAAAATCGGAAGAGGTTTGGTTGGCATCGGATGAGGACCGTGAAGGAGAATCTATTTCATGGCACCTTGCCGAAGTGTTGGGTTTAAATCCAAAAACCACTAAACGCATTGTATTTCACGAAATTACCGCCCCTGCTATAAAAAAAGCTGTAGCCAATCCACGACTCATTAACATGAATTTGGTAAATGCACAGCAGGCTCGCAGAGTATTGGATAGATTGGTTGGTTTTGAACTCAGCCCCGTTTTGTGGAAAAAAGTAGGCCCTAGCCTAAGCGCAGGCCGAGTTCAAAGTGTAGCAGTACGCTTAATTGCCGAAAGGGAACGCGAAATCAATCATTTTATTCCCGAAAGCAGCTTTAAAGTAGAAGCCACTTTTGCAGCCAAAGACATACATGGCAAAGCTGTTACTTTTAAAGCCGAAGCCAATGCCAAAACCAATACGCTACAAAGTGCGCAATCCTTTTTGGAATCGTGCAAAGCGGCACAATACAAAGTAGCCGACATACAAGTACGCCCTACCAAACGTACACCTGCAGCGCCTTTCACCACTTCTACCCTACAGCAAGAAGCATCCCGCAAATTGGGCTATGGCGTTAGCAAAACCATGCTAATTGCCCAAAAACTGTACGAAAGTGGTAAAATCACTTATATGCGTACCGACAGTATTAACCTGAGCGATACCGCATTGGCCGACATAAGCAAAGAAATTAGTACTGCCTTTGGCGCCCAATACCATCAACCACGCCGATTTAAAAACAAAAATGAAAGTGCGCAAGAGGCCCACGAAGCCATTAGGCCTACTTACATGAACCAGCATA
>Ga0209398_1000585_pt1 | contig 21956 bp, 13 predicted proteins | sample AshMeaBigSpring_FD_184125 | JGI IMG/M metagenome (GOLD analysis project Ga0209398, IMG submission 184125) | Groundwater microbial communities from Big Spring, Nevada to study Microbial Dark Matter (Phase II) - Ash Meadows Big Spring (SPAdes)... | ecosystem: Environmental > Aquatic > Deep... | reverse complement strand
TATTTCCTGAAGGTTTTTTTGATAATGATAATTTATAAATATTGGATGGTAATGCCCAGATGAAGGATTAAACATCTCTCAGCTGGGCGAGTTTTTTGGCTACAGCTCAGCTGTGCGTAGGCTAAATGGCTCGGCGAAGCGTCTTTCGCTTCGTCGGGCTAAAAGCAAAGCTCCAGCTTTGCATATTGAAATAAAAAGCTATTTTTGCAATTCAATTATTCATATTTCAAACTATGAGTACAGGTTATCAAATTGTTGAACAGGTCGAATTGCTTAAATATGGAAAGCAGGAGCTTTCCTTTTACCCGAACTTGTTCCGATAATTGGGAAGCGTAGTCTGGAGACATACGCTCAGCGTCCGACGCGAAGTGTTACGGCGAGCGGGGGCAGGCAATTCTGTCCTTGAAAGAGCAATGGATTTAACAAATAATGTAATTGGAATAAACCTTGCCGTTAGATATGCTTGTTGGTCAGATCAATAAATAGCAACACACATATACAATTTAGTTGCTGCTGGAAAATTAATAATGATTCAGGATGGTCGTTTAGTGCAAACAAGTATTTTAAAATAAAACAATTAAATGATGAAGAAGAATATATATTTATTAGTAATGTCAGCACTATTTGTTTGGGGTTGTGAATCAAACAAGGTGGATATATCAATGGAATTAGAGAAACTAGCCGTTAGTCATGTAACTGATACGGTTCGTTTCAGGTTAATCAATTTGATAAAAGAAGATTTTGATAGCTATCTTATTGTGCCGCCGTATACTAATATTAAAAAAGCAGAAGAAAAAATCGGTATTGAAATAAGTAAGATAAATGAAACTGGGATTGATATAAGAGATGATATTTATGTTTTGTGTTTATTTAAGGATAACACTATGACTAACTTTTATGAATTATCTCGCAACACGATTGATTATTCAGAACTTTCTGACTTGAGCTTAAATAAAAAAGAAGTTGAATTAATATTGGTTAAACAACTAGAAATTTATCATATTACAAAAGCCTCCGTACGATAATGTTTGTGGTGCTGGTTTTGTAATCAATATTGCCTCAGCTGTCCGTAGCTTCTTTAGCTACGGACTGTGGAAAGCAAGGCTCCTGACTTGTATATTGAAAATAAAATATTTAAAGCAGGAGCTTTAATTCTCACCGGCCGTAGTATGGAGACATACGGCCAGCGTCCGACGATTAGCTGTACGCTACGGGGAACTTGGGCTTGAGACATACGCTCAGAGTCCAACGCAAAGTGTTACACTACGGCGAGCGGGGGATTACAAATCCCAACAACGACCGGTTTTTAGTAAATCCAAATAATTGGCATATATATATGAAGAAAACAAATATCATAAATTCCATTTTGATAGTTTTTTTTATTGTTTTATTATTTTTTCTCGCAAAAGGTGCAAATTACAGTTGTAAACAGAAAAAAAAATATGACATAATATCAGAAAATTCAAAGAAAATTCAAATCGGGATGTTAGAGAAGGATGTTCTAACTATTATGGGTAAACCAGATATAATAATTAATGAAACTAACGTAATATATTGTTATGAAATCAACAATGACAGTTTTGGAAATGGACAAATAGTTTTCGATTCTACTATGATGGTTAAAGAAATATATTTTCCTTGCTGCCCGTAGTCTGCACTGCTAAATATAGGCCGAACGGCTGTCCGTACCTTCTTTAGCTACGGACTGTGGGTAGCCGGCCCTAGCTTGAATGATGCATTGGTTTATGGATCCATTACACTTGAGTACTTAGGAAATAATCAAATAATGGTTAGAAACTTACATGATATTTATGATTTCGACATAAAGCCATGGACATCTGAAACATACAAAAGAAATATACTTACTATCTGTGGCAACGTAGTTAATGGAAATGGGACGCCTTATATAATTTGGATTTATGGAAAAACAACAATTAAGCCTTAAATGGGTAGTAATAATCGTACTATTGACGATGATTATAAATGTAGGATACAACTTTTTTAATCCTAGCATGGTTAAAGTTATAAATTTAGCTCAGTATGAATGGAGAACTTTTGCGAATGATAACTATTTAAAATTAAGTGACTTTTCGGGTCCAACCATAGATTTAAGTAATGACAAGTATTATTTATTTCGCTGGGTAAAAATAAATAAAAATGATTCAATAAATATTTACGAAGTGAATATTTCTAAGAGTCATTCAGAAGAACCATTTGTGACAGGTGAATAAATTTTAAACCGTTTCGCTTCGTCCTGTGGAAAGCAAGGCCCCAGCTCGGCGTAGGTAAATAAAATGCTAATGGCTCGGCGAAGTCTCTTTGACTTCGTCGGGCTAAAAGCAAAGCTCCCGCTTTGCATATTAGAATATAATATTTAAAGCGGGAGCTTTAATTCCCACCGGCCGTAGTCTGGAGACATACGGCCAGCGTCCGACGATAAGCTGTACGCTACGGGGAGCGGGGGTGCTGAGTATATTGACGATGGAGGTGTAGGTGGTAAAACGGTAGTAATCAATTCACATGGCGGTAATAATATAATAAATGCTCCAACCGAAAGTGGAAAAATGACTCCTGAGGAATTACATAAATATCTTTTATCTAACAATAAATTATATCAGAAATCTTATTTTCAAGGAGTAACAATAGTAGTGCGAATTGAAGCATGCAATACAGGAAATGGCTTTGCTCGGGAATTCTCATCCTATAATCACCATATGATTGTATATGCTCCAAACGCTAAAATACAATTTGCTGCAGGGTTTAACTATGTTGTTAAGGGAGGCAAATATTTAGATTTTTGGAGAGGTAGATAAAACAAATAAATTTTTTATTATGAAACAAAATTTTTCATACTTAGTAATTATCCTTTTACTAGTCACTTCATGTATTAAAAAAAGCACTATAAGTGATTCTGAATTAGAGATTGCAAAAAGATCAGTGCTGATTATCAACATGCTACCTCCTATGTCGATATCGACATGTATTACACAAATGATCATCCTGAATTGTATATGGAGCAACTGCCTTATGATTTAATAATGTGCAAAGCAAATTATGGTTATGCTTGTTATCGGTTTTATGAAAATTACCTTAAAATAAATAATTCTGGTAAGTTTAACAAGTTATCAATAAGTAAACTAGATAAACCCGAACAGGAATTCCTCTTGTACATTTTAAATAAAGGTGCAATGTTAGGTGACGAGTATAGTCAAAAATACTTGTATTATTACTATAAGAATGGAATCGTTGTTAAAAAGGATTCCTTAAAAGCAGATAGTATAAGTAAGTTATTTCCTGAAGGTTTTTTTGATAATGATAATTTATAAATATTGGATGGTAATGCCCAGATGAAGGATTAAACATCTCTCAGCTGGGCGAGTTTTTTGGCTACAGCTCAGCTGTGCGTAGGCTAAATAGCTCGGCGAAGCGTCTTTAACTTCGTTGATTTTCAATTCGCTATATCGGGTTAAAAGCAAAGCCCCAGCTCGGCGTAGGTAAATAAAATGCTAATGGCTCGGCGAAGTCTCTTTGACTTCGTAGGGCTAAAAGCAAAGCTCCCGCTTTGCATATTAGAATATAATATTTAAAGCGGGAGCTTTAATTCCCACCGGCCGTAGTCTGGAGACATACGGCCAGCGTCCGACGATAAGCTGTACACTACGGGGAGCGGGGGGATGGTCGCCTTATGGTAATAATATAGGTATAATTAATAATTTCAGAAAGAAACATGGCACGAAATAGTTTTTTAATAATCATACTTATTATTTCAGCTAGTTGTATTGGAAGTACAAATAAAGTCAATAAATTAATTACAGAGCAAAAAGGATCATTTGGTTCAGGATCAACCATTGAAAATTTTTTAGACTTTTTCCCTGAAAAAACAAATGAAAAAAATGCTTTCTTTAATGTATCACCACCTGCTTGTCCTCCAAAATACAGTTGTAATGCTCAATATGGAGATATCTACCTCAATTTATCACTAGAGAAGAATTTGGACATTTACAATGATCTATTAAATAAACAGGTATTATATAAAACCCAGTATAATGATCAGAATATAATTATCAATCTTTATGAAATTAAAGACAGCATTTTTAAAACAGCAAAATGTAATAAGTTTTACAGAGATAAATTTCCAATTCCACATTTTGAAGATTATGATTTCGGTTTAGGTTGTAAGACCGAAAAGAAAACAATTGAAGGTGAGATATTTTTTAAATACACATATTCCGTACCATCCGACTTATGTGTATTTGTTCTTAAATCAAATTCAGGAGATTTTTGGAAATATAAATGTGACGAAATAAGACCAGAATCTCTTAAGGATTGGAGGCATGGATATTCAAAAGGGTTTGCTATATCAAAGACTAATAACATGATAATATACTGGGCTATGATTTGGTAGAACAAAATCGGCCCCTGCTGCCCGTACCTTCTTTCGCTTCGTCCTGTGGGAAGCAAGGCTCCTGACTTGTATATTGAAAATAAAATATTGAAAGCAAGAACTCATATCTTGCATAGTAGAACTAGATTATTAAATATCGCTCCAAGGGAGCTTAGCGATTAATTGGGATTATTATGGTACCATAATTTCACTCCTACAGAGCTAATGACAGGTACGCACATGAGATATAATGGGGAAAATAAACGTATTATTCATCCCAAAGCCTCGTAGGTTCGATAGTAAATGATATTTAAGCGAGCTACTTTTAGTAACAAACAATAATGATATTATGTGGTTACACTCATATCAACCCCTATTTTAGCGGCAATCACAAGCCCCTACACAAAACAAACAACAAAAGCCAAACAAAACACTGGCTCACTACAACTTAACACCCATACACCTACCGTTAAATATTTCATTTAACACCTATTATTTCTTGTTTTATTATCAATTTGAACATATATCTGCATCATTTGATATACCGCGTAAAAATTGACTAACGTTACCTTTGTGTTGTCTTAAATTTAAAACGGCTTTACTAGTGCCATGCTAGGGGCTTAATAATACAATCACAACAACTACATGAAAAAAACATTTTTGCTGCTCGCAACTATTATTTGTGCCTGCTTGCTATCAGCACAAACAAAAATTACTGGAAAAGTATCCGACGAAACGGGCTTACCCTTAATAGGTGTTTCGGTAATGGAAAAAGAAAGTACCGGATCTGCTAGCAATGGTACAGTAACCGATTTAGATGGAAATTACACGCTAAATGCAAAAAAAGGACAGGGTGAACTCGTATTTTCGTACATCGGTATGAATTCGATGGTGAAGCCATTTAAAGGAAATTCTGTAATCAATATCAAACTTTTATCAGCATCAATCAACATGAACGAGGTGGTGGTAGTTGGTTATGGCTCACAAAAAAAAGTAAGTGTCGTAGGAGCTATTTCAACAGTAAACACCAAAGAGTTGGTTCAGAGCCCTGCAGCGAACTTAAGTAACGCACTTGCAGGTAGGTTAACAGGGCTAACTACGGTGCAAAACACAGGTCAACCAGGCAAAGATGATGCTAGCCTTTATATTCGTGGACGCAGCACATGGGTAAACTCAAGCCCACTATTTATTGTAGATGGTGTTGAGCGTGACAATTTTACGCAGGTTGATGCTAACGAGGTCGAAACCATATCAATATTAAAAGATGCATCAGCCACAGCTGTTTATGGGGTTCGCGGTGCAAACGGTGTATTAATAATAACCACAAAACGCGGTATGGAGCAAAAAGCGGTTGTCAGTCTTTCGGCGCAATATGGGTTTCAATCACCTACTCGCTTACCCAACTACTTACGCTCTTACGAAACAGCTAAGCTACGAAACGAGTCGTACATAAACGACGGTTATAGCACAGATCAATTACCTTTTCAAGCATCAGCTTTGGAAGCATTCAGAACGGGTAGTGACCCCTATCATTATCCAGATGTAGACTGGTATGATGAAGTACTTCGCAAAACAACTCCACAAAGCCAATACAACGTTAATGTACGAGGCGGAACAAAATCAGTTCGTTATTTCGTATCGTCAGGCTATTTCTATCAAAACGGGCTATTTAAAACCGAGAAACAGGACGACTACAACACCAACTTTAAATACAACCGCTTAAACTTTCGGTCAAACTTAGATATTGATGTATCAAAAGCGTTAACGCTCTCGGTAAGTATTTCGGCACGTATGGAAGATACCAACGAGCCAGGAAACTCTTATTATGCAGGTGCTGAAAAACAAAATGCTTTCGAATCGCTTACGCGAACTCCCCCTTACGAAACACCACTACTACAAGCCAACGGCAAGCCGGGTATCGGATCAATGGCAACGAATCCATGGTTAAAAATAAATGGGTTTGGTTATACCAAAAACAAAAAAGACGTTGTGGAGTCGAACGTAAACCTACGCTACAATTTGGATAAGGTAACAAAAGGATTAACAGCAAAAGCCTTATTTTCGTACGATAGTTACTACTCGCAACAATGGCGCTATACCAAAAACACAGCCGCATATCGCCTCGACTCTGCACCTGGCGAGCCTGACTTATACACCATTGTAGGTGAAGATACTGAGCTAAAATATGCCGGTGGCGGCGCAAGCAGTTACCAAAAGGTATACCTTGAAGCCTCACTAAACTACGACAGAAAATTCGGAAAAAACAACATCACTGGACTTGTATTAGGAAACGTTGAAGATAAACAATTTGGCGGCACCTATATACCTTATCGATACATGGGTTTGGTGGCTCGCGCAACATACGACTACGATCAACGCTACTTAGCCGAAGTAAATATGGGTTACAATGGCTCCGAGAACTTTGCTCGCGGCAAGCGATTTGGATTCTTCCCTTCCTTATCAGCCGGATGGGTTGTTTCAAACGAAGAGTTTTTTAAAGAATCGACAAGTTTCATCAACTTCCTTAAACTTCGTGCATCGTATGGTATGGTTGGTAACGACCGTATTGGCGGAAGTCGCTTTATGTATTCCGAAGAATATAGCACCCGCGATTCGTGGGTAGCTCCCACAGTACCTTACTTTGGCTACAGTGGTGCAGCTGTTAACATAGTAACTCTTTCGCGTATTGCAAACCCAGGATTAACATGGGAGAAATCCAATAAATACAATGCAGGTATTGAAACAAACTTCTGGGATGATCGCATATCCGTTACCTTGGATGGTTTTTTGGAATACCGCCGCGATATCTTGATGGATCGTAAATCGCTCCCAACCTACCTCGGAGTTACACCACCTGCGGGCAACCTAGGTCGAACTAAAAATAGTGGGTTTGAACTCGAAACAAAGTTCAACGAAAAAATTGGTAGCGACTTTAAATACTGGCTGAAAGCAAATTTTAGTTTAGCTAAAAACAAAATTACATTTAAGGATGAACCATTAAATAAAATTGAATGGCAAAAAGAAGAAGGTCAATCTATTGGTCAGTTCTACGGATATCAAGTAATACGCTTTTTCGACATCGACGATTTTGAAGCCGATGGTACACTTAAGAGTACATTTGCCAAGCAACTGGTAGGTGAAGCACCTAAACCTGGAGATTTTCAATACGCCGATATCAATAATGATATGGTTGTTGACGACAGAGATAAAGTTGCTATTGGAAAATCCGACATTCCTGAGGCAAGCTATGGTTTTTCGTATGGTTTTTCGTATAAAGACTTCGATTTTAGCATGATGTGGCAAGGAGCTTTTGGCGTGAGCTTAAATGTAACCAACGAAAGTATGTACGAGTTTTGTGAACGTGGTAAAGTACTCGACATACATCGTGGACGCTGGGCTTACTACACCGACCCATTTACGGGCGAACAAGTAGACACACGTGCCACTGCAACCTACCCTCGCCTACACTCACAAAGTTCGAGTCCCAACTGGACAACGAATAGCTTTTTTCTATACGACTCGAAGTACTTAAAATTGCGAAATGTAGAAATAGGTTACACACTTCCAAAACGAGCATTAAGCTTTTTGGGTATCGAAAAAATGCGACTTTATGCTACAGGTCAAAACTTACTTACGCTTACCAAAGTAAAACAAGTTGACCCCGAAGGACCAGGCTACGGAGGAAACAAAGAGCGTGGATGGAACTACCCACAGTTAGCGATAATGAATTTTGGATTAAACATTACATTTTAGAAATTAATATTTCATATGAGAAATCAACTTACATACATAGCCATCTTCATAGGATTAATGATATTCACTTCCTGCGAAGACTTTTTGGATAAAAAACCCAGCGCCTTACTTACTGCCGATCAAGTTTTTGGCGACGAAGTTCAGTTTAAAAAATTTCACGACGATATATACACATATCTTCACTATTGGCCTGGCGACTGGGCTTGTCAATCATTTGGAGGTCTCGGTCGTATTGCCTATTCGTCGTTTGAGGGTGCAACCGACCTTGCCGAAGCATCTCGCGATGTGGCAGGAACCAATGCCGGCTTTAACTTGGGCAACTGGTCGAAAAATGCATTTGGGATGCAAGTAGAATTAATATGGCCTTGGAACGGCGCCTATGCCGGTATTCGTCGTTGCAATGTGGTTCTCGAAAAAGTGGATGCTGTACCTAATTTGACAGCAGATGTCATTCGTAGTTACAAGGGCGAAGCTTTGTTTTTGCGTGCATTTTTCTACAGTGAGTTAATTAAGCGTTATGGTGGAGTACCCTATATTACTAAATCGTTAAAAGTAGACGATGACATGGACTTAGCACGCGAACCGTATGACACTTGTGTTGCTAAAATCGTAAAAGATTTGGATCAGGCTTACAACCTTCTATCACTCGAATATCCATCGGGCGCTATGAGTGGTCAAGCAACAAGCGACCTTGGGCGCCCTACCAAGGGAGCCGCACTCGCTCTCAAAGCAAAAGTATTAATTTATGCTGCAAGCCCACTTAACACCGAACCTTATGAAGTAAGTATAGGTAACCGAAATCCCGATTTGTATTTTATAGAGCAACCAAATACTGAAGCCGAAAAACACGACAAATGGGTTATTGCAGCCAAAGCTGCAAGCGAGGTTATCAAATTTTCGAGAAATTATTCGCAATACGCACTTTCCGACTCAAGCAATTACAGAAACATATTTTATGGTGAAGCTACCAACCGTGAAGTTATTTTCACGCGAGTTGATGGAAACTGGAGTTTTAGTGGTGGAAAAGCCATTACAGGCTGGATTGGATTTTCAGATTTTGGCGCATCAAAAGGATATGGTGGTAGTGCAGGCACCTACCCTACTCAAAACTACGTTGATATGTTCGAAATGGAAGATGGTACAATTCCTATTCTTGGTTACGAAAACGGAGATGGTACAAAACCCATTATCAACCCAGCATCGGGCTATAGTGACCAGAACATGTGGAAAAACCGCGACGCTCGCCTTAAACATATCGTATTGTGCAATCAAGACAAATGGCAAGATCGACGTGTAGAAATGTGGTTTGACAAAACCAACCCTTCTGTATCAGGTTCCGAAATGAAGGATGCACGCGACTATTGCACTACTGGCTATCTGTGTAAAAAAATGTGGCCCGAAGACTTACGTGCTGGAGGATCAAGCTCTATACCTATGAACTGGATTTGGATACGCTACACTGATGTGATATTGTGGTATGCCGAAGCCATGAATTGGGCATACGGACCCGACCTAGAAGTATTTGGTGTAAATTTAACAGCACGACAAGCGTTGAACCTAATTCGTAACCGTTTAAACCCTTCGAATCCAACTCATCGTAACTTACCGCTATCATATGCCACAAAAGAAGCATTCCATGAACGACTGATGAACGAGCGTGCAATCGAATTTATTTACGAAGAGCAACGTTGGTGGGATGTATTGCGATACAAGAAAGGTGTCGAAACGTTCGGCGTGCCAATCTATGGTGTACGTAACCTACGCACCTCTACAGCACCGCTCACATTCGAAATTACTCGTCGAAAATTGGAGAATCGTACATTTCAAGATTATATGCACGTATATCCTATCCCATATGCTGAGTTAGAAAAAAGTCCGAAGTTGAAACAAAACTTGGGATGGTAATTTTTAAATCTGAATCTAATAAAATCTTCAAATGAATAATATGAATAATCAATTAAATCATAGTTTGAAAAACATAAAGTACAAATTACTATTGCTAGTACTAGTAGCTTCCAATATGTGTTTCGCACAACAAAAAACCATACTTGAAGGCACAGTCACTAGTAACAATGGAAAAGTACTTGAGGGTGTACTTGTAACCATACAAGAATCCACAACTATAGCTGTAACCGACGAAACTGGACATTATAGCATCGCTGTATCGAAGGATGACAAACTGAGTTTTAGCTTTGATGGATATAAAACAAGTACAAAAGTGGTTGATATAAAAACTACTGTATTAAATATTGAGCTCAACGCTTTACTATTTGGCGAAACCGAAAAAGATGAAATAACAGTTGGATACAATATTCGCACAAAACGCGAATTAACTTCGGCTATTTCAACCACTACGATTGAACAAATAGGTAAACGACAGGATATGAACACGATGAACAACCTCAGTGGACTTCTTAGTGGTTTAATCGTTATGTCATCACCTTGGTCCGACACAGGCTCCGACCCATCGTTTTATGTGCGTGGACTTAAAACAACAAATTCGAACAACGCTCCATTGGTGCTGGTCGACGATGTTGAACGTAACTTTGGACAGTTTAATATTAACGAAATAGAATCGGTTTCGGTACTCAAAGATGCTGCAGCCTTGGCAATATACGGTAATCGTGGTGCTAATGGCGTAATACTAGTCCGTACTAAACGCGGAAGCAACAACAAACGCGATGTAATTGTAAATGCAAATATGGGCTTCTCACAATCGACCCGTATGCCACAATTTTTGAACTCTTACGACTATGCACGCCTATATAACAAAGCCCAAGAACTTGACGGAGTAGCACCTGCCAACTTTAAGTACTCCGACACCAAAATACAAGGTTATAAAGATGTAGTTGACGGAGCTAGCAACGCTGACAAATACAAATACCCCAACGTAAACTTTTACAAGGACTATCTGAAACCAGTAGTTAAACAACAACAATACGATTTAACCATGCGAGGTGGTAACAATACGGCTCAGTACTTTGCATTGTTAGGGTATATGAATCAAGAAGGCCTTTATAAATACGGCAAAAATGACTTTCAACGCTTCAATTTCCGTTCAAACCTTGACATTCGCGTATTTCCAAAACTCGACATGCGTATTGACATGGCTGGCCGTGTTGAAAGTTTAAATGTACCTGGAGGAAATTACTCCTACATCATATTTAGTGAATTTTCCAAAACACCATCCAACGCCTACCCTATTTTCAATAAAAATGGTTCACTTGGTGGTACTAGCGTTTACACTAAAAACCCCTATGGTTTGATGCATAAAATGGGTGAACGCGATCAACTTGCACGCTATTTTGATGCTACATTACGATTTAAATTAGACCTATCTGATGTAACTAAAGGCCTATCGTGGATTGGTCGTGGAGGTTTCGACTTTGTCGATAGCCACGTTTCGCAACTAACATCGTCCAGCTTTGCAGTTTACGAAATGCTCGAAGATGGCTCCTACATCAACAATGGGACCAAAGACGCTGCTATGTCTCAAAACTTTTGGTACGAAGCCAAAAACCGTCAGTTTACCCTTCAAAGCTCATTTAATTACGATCGTACGTTTAACAATCACCGCGTTAATGCGATGGCTCTATTTTACCTACGCGAGCTTAACACATACTCAGCTTCTGTACCATACAAAACAGTAGGCTTTGGTGGAACAGCTAGCTATGGTTACAAAGGCCGCTACTTACTCGACTTGTCGGCAAGCTATACAGGGTCAGAGAATTTTGCGTCAGGAAATCGTTTTGGATTTTTCCCAGCCGTAGGTGCTGGTTGGGTTATCAGCGACGAACAATTCTTAAGAAATAACTCAACCATATCTTTCTTAAAATTAAGAGCCTCCTATGGTATTACTGGTCTTGAGAAACCAAATTCCGACCGCTTTTTATACCGCGAAAACTGGGGAAGTTCGTCAGGCTATGGGTTTGGAAGCAACGAAAACACCCAAGGTGGAACTGATGAAATTCGCCTAGGAAATAACAATTTAAGATGGGAGAAATCTTTCAAATCCAATATTGGTATTGACTTTGGATTTTTGAATAACACCCTATCATGGACCATCGATGGTTTTGTTGACAACCGCAAAGACATAGTTGTGCAAAAATATGCAACTACCCCCTCCGTGGCTGGTCTTTCACTTCCTTACGAAAACGGTGGCGAAACAAAAAGTTGGGGCTTCGATACCGAAATCCGTTTTGACAAACAATTAACACGAAACTTCCGCTTAACTATAAGCGCAAATGCAATGTTAACACGTAGCGAAATTATCAATATCGAACGAAGCATTTAATTAGATGCATATCAATACGCGGCAGGAAACCCAATCAATCAACCTTTTGGCTATGTTAATGCAGGTTTTTTTACTCAAGAAGAAATCACACGACGTGCCGAAGGAAACCTTACTGACGCCGAAAAAGCACTTGGCTATGATGTGATACAAAATGGCGGAAATTTACACGCTGGCGATATCAAGTTCGTTGATTTAAACGGCGACAAAAAAATTGATGGCCGTGATACGCGCCCCATTGCAGGAAGTAATATCCCAAATTTGATTGGTGGGCTGGATATCAGTTTTAAATATCGTTGGTTCGACTTTACGGCTCAATTTATGGGAATGGGACAGCGCTTTATTTATATGCCAGGTTCGTTTCGCTCCAATTTCAACGGTGGTGGCAATGCATCGGTATATGCTCTCGAAGCTTGGACTCCCGAAACTGCATCGACAGCCAAATATCCTCGATTAACTATCAACAATTATAACAACAATCAACAATACTCCGATTTTTGGTTTAAAGATGGTTCATTTGTACGCCTAAAATCTCTCGAAATCGGTTTTAACTTCCCATCGAAAACATTAAAAAAAGTAGGTATAAACAAAACTCGCTTGTATGCAAATGGATACAATTTATTAACCTTCGACAAAATCAAAAAGTATGACCCTGAAAATGGAGATGCTGCCTTTTCAAAATATCCATTCAAACGTATTATAACTGCTGGTCTAAGTATAACATTTTAATTATTAAGTAAAAATGAAAAAATCGATTCAATATATTTTTCTAATGATAGTAACTTGTGTTACACTAAGCTCATGCGACGACTATCTAAAACCAGGTTACGACGAGTACCTCGATAAGGACGAGGTATTCAAATCATATACATATGCCAACAACTACATCCGTCGCATGTATAGTTTTTTACCTAGCGACGCATATAACGAAACCTTAATGACTGACGAGGCCCAACATAACGACGACGCATCATCGTACCTCATTATGAATAATGGCTCGTGGGATTCGCGAACTTATGTTGAAGCCGGCCGCTGGAGTCACAATTATTCGGGTATACGTCGCGTTCATGTTTTGTTCGAAAATCTCGATCAAGCCATTTTTCTTGACCCTAACACATACAAAATTACTCCATGGGTAAATGATTCGCTCCGTGTACAGTATCGTGCACAAGGTCAATTTTTGAGAGCATTTTACTATTTTGAGTTATTAAAACGGTTTGGTAGTCCTGAAGAAAACCTTGGTGTACCTATTGTACCCGAACGACCGTTAACCATTAATGATACACTTGACTATAAACGAAGTAGTTATCAAGAATGTGTTGACTATATCATAAAAGATTGTGACGCTGCAGCAAAACTTTTACCTGTACGTCAACCATCATCGTACTATGCTGCAGCCACACGCACAGCAGCCTTAGCACTTAAATTACGTGTTCAACTGTATGCGGCGAGTCCGTTAGCAAACACAACTGGCGATAACGAAAAATGGAAAGCTGTAATTCGAACAGCTAGAGATATATTACGCATTAAAACATATAAGTTATTTACGAAAGTTGAGATTGAAAGCGACAATATGGTCAGCCTGTTTTCGAAACCGAATAATGACGAAGTGCTTTTTTCGAGTCCTGTTATTCAATCAAACAGCTTAGAAGCAGCTAATTTCCCCCCAAGTTACAAAGGAGGTGGGCAAATAAACCCCACACAAGAATTAGTTGATGCTTTTGAAACGATATTTGGATACCCAATTTCGGATTTAACAAACAGCAAATACAACCCTCAAGAGCCATACAATCGTAGAGATAAACGGTTGAGCTATTTTGTATTGCTTAATGGTACCAAATTAACGGCAAAAGACACCGTAAGTGTTGACAGTTATGTGAACGGAAAAGATGGTTTAAACAGCAGTCAAAACGCAACGAAAACAGGTTACTACCTACGTAAATTCTTAAATCTGAGCGCAGATATTGTGAACAACCGTACAAAATCAACACATTTCTGGACACACTTCCGCTTGGCCGAAGTATACTTAACCTATGCTGAAGCTGTGAACATGGTGTATGGTCCAAATACAGCTCCACCCGACACAACTATTACTGCATATGACGCATTGAAAAAAATACGCGACCGAAATGGAATTGTTACGCCTACTGCCATGAAGAACCTATCAAAAGATGCATTTATGGAACGTATTAAAAATGAACGCCGCGTTGAACTTTGCTTCGAAGGGCATCGCTTTTGGGATGTACGCAGATGGAAAGAAGGTGAGAAGTATTTTAATACCACTATTCACGGAATGAAAATTACGAAAACAGGAACAAACTCATTTAGCTACGAAATTATACCCGTTGAAACAAGAGTTTTCGATGCAAAAATGTATACCATGCCAATACCATATTACGAAATGCAAAAATCGACACTTTTAATACAAAACAAAGAGTGGTACTAACAAAACTTACCACAATAGCAAAATAGAATCTCAAATTCTAGATATAGCTATTGTGGTGATACAATTTCCACACAACAATCTTTTAAATTCTCTAACTATCAAATTCTAATAAAAAAAAATCGTTATGAAAAAAACAATTTCTACACTATGCTTTGTAGGTGCAATGACATCGGTTTTTGCACAAGCTCCATCTTCGTTTGGAGCCAAGGACATTTTATTGTCAGATTTCGAGACCATTACAGCCACCATGGTGGATAGTTTATGGACAGACACTACAAAAACAACGGCAATAACCACAATAAGCCCCTATGTTACTATCGAAGACAACCCACTTCCTCTTGAAAATGAAACAGATAAAGTATTGAAATTTGTTCGTCCTGCAGGAGCATACAAAGGTCTATCTATGCGCTTCAACAAATCAATAAACTTTTCGGAAACACCTTATTTGCAAGTGATGGTCTACCCCGTAAAAGATAAAGCACCCTTATCGTCAAGCGTAAGTGTGTCATTATTTAACGACAAAGGCGAAGTGATAAGTGTATGGACTACCAAGGCAAACATTCCTCAAGACGAATGGACCACCATCAATTTATTTGCTGGAAAACAAAAATCATCGGTAAAATACAATTCCATTCAAATCACAATTAACCCCGAAGATGCACTAGCTAAAGCAGGTGGCACCGAATACTACATCGACCAAATTGGCTTCAAAGCTATGGGAGATAGCATTTTGCCAGCAACTGTATTTTATGAAAACTTTGGTGGATACCACCAAGGCTGGCATGATGGAAAAGTCGCTGGTATGCTTAAACAAGAAAGAGGAAAATCTCCCATTTACACAGCTATCAAAGGATTTACTTCAGGTATTCCTTTTAAATTTATGAACGCCGACACCTTGGCTGTAATGGAAGCACGTGTATGGGGTATGAGTGCTAAATACGAAGGTTACTCAAACAATGGTCGTGTAGGATTAAACAGCGCGTTGAAAGGAGCATTTCAAACTGGACCTATTGATGTGCGTGGTTACAGCAATTTAAACCTAAGTTTTGGTTTTGGAACACAAACATGGTGGCCTTGGGATGCCAATGTAGCCAATGCACGTCCACGTATCGAAGTATCGGTTGATGGCGGTGCATTTTACGAGATATTCTCGACAAGCTTGTTCCTTCAAAAAACGGGTGAACGAAAAGATTTAGGTTGGGGTATGCTTGATAAATATGAAGATGAAAAATTCACCATGGTTGAATATCCTATTACAGCCGAAGATGGTACACCTATCCCTGCTGCCCAAACTGTAGAACTTAAATTCAGCTACAAAGCAGGTGCTTCATCATGGGTCGACGACATGTGGTTTGCTGGTAAATACAGTGCACCAAATGCTGTAAAAGAAGTAAAACAAAGTCAATTTGTAGTGTCGCCTAACCCTGCAACTGATTTCATATTAACACGTGGCTATTCTAAAGTGCAAATATGCGACTTAAACGGACGTGAAGTAATGTGCGTTACAAATGCTGAAACAGCAAACATCTCTACTTTACAAAAAGGTATTTATGTAGTAAAAGCTTCAAAAGCAGGCAGCCTTGCTATTGGCAAATTAGTAAAAAATTAAAACATGTCTACGAATAAATTCAAATTGGTTGGGCTGTTGCTTGCGGTATTTTTAACCACAAGTAACGCTCAAACCGACACCTACAAATTCAACTCCATCCGTATGGGTGGAGGTGGATTTGTCTCTGCTATCATCACTTGCCCTACGCAAAAAGATTTAATCTTTGCACGTACCGACGTGGGTGGTGCCTACCGATGGAACGAAGCCGACAAAAGTTGGATACCTTTGCACGATTGGGTAAACGACAATCAATGGACTTTACTTGGCGTTGAAGCATTGGCTATCGACCCTCAACAACCAAATCGCGTTTACATGTCGTGTGGGTTATACAACAACAGTCCGAGCACCATATTGCGATCAACCGATTATGGAGCAACTTTTAAGCTATCTAACGATGTATTTCCACAAATCCATGGCAATGGTATGGGACGCCAAAACGGCGAACGCTTAGCTGTTGACCCAAACAAAAGTTCGGTTTTATTCTGTGGTTTTCGTAATGGTACACTTTATAGAAGTCCAAACTATGGTGCAAACTGGAGCACAGTAGATGGTTTTGGCACTAAGACAACTACAAATGCAAATGGCGTGTGCGCTGTGGCTTTTGATAAAAGTTCAGGTACACCGGGTAATGCATCGCAACGTATTTTTGTTGCAGTATCGCGCACTGGCAGCGACAATCTTTTTGTGAGCGAAAATGGGGGAACTACATGGGCCAGAGTTACTGGATCAGTTACGAACTATATGCCTCAACGCATGTTTGTTTCAAATGGCATATTATATGTGGCATATGCCGACAAAGAGGGACCAAATAACCCAGGTTCAGGAGCAATTAAGAAATATGACATTGCGACCGCAACATGGACGGATATTTCACCTTCAACCTTGCCAATTGGTGGTATCACTCAAGATGCTACAAATCCAAGTATATTAATGGCTACAACCATTAATACCTATCAAATCCAAAATTGGACTACTTCTACTCAGTGGGGCGATCGGATGTATCGTTCAACCAATGGCGGTACAACATGGACAGAGTTGTTTTCAACTCAAAAAATACAACTTAGTCCAATCGATACTTGGAATACCAATATCTCGTTGCATTGGGCTGGATCTATCGAAATTGACCCTTTTAACCCTGAGCGTGTTTTTGTCACTTCTGGCAACGGATTATTTATGACCGATAAAATTTCGGATATCAATACTACAAAATCAACTTGGTATTTTCAAGTTAAGGGAATTGAGGAAACCGTACCATTTGGCGTTGCATCTTTGCCGAACAATCGTTATGTCACAACTATTGGTGATTACTCGGGCTTTGTTCACGATGGATTAACTTCGGTTCCTCGTGGATTTAGCAATGGCGGTGGTACAAATACATCATTAGCGGTTGCTAGTGCCCAACCATCTATTTTGGTGCGTTCGGGTGGAAACAACTACTACTCTAACGACTCAGGTGATAGTTGGTCTGTCATGAATAATCCATCGTCAACAGCAAAACACGGTAATTTAGCCCTATCACGAAATGGAAATATTATCTTGTACAGCCCACGCGACACAGTTTATAAATCGATAAATAAGGGTATTAACTGGACCAAACTAATCGGTTTTTTCAATGGTGCATTCATTGCTCCTGATCAGGTGGTGAACGAAAAATTTTACACTTATAACCCCTCGAACGGTCAATTTTATTGCAGTATAAACGGGGGCACAACTTTTGAACTCACTACAGGAACATTGCCCACTGGTGGCAACAAAACAATACGTGTTGTACCTGGAATTGAAGGTGACGTTTGGGTGGCTGCAAATTATAACGGTCTGTATCGAACAACAAACAGTGGAGGCTCTTTTAGTAAAATAGCTAATGTAACACAATGCGTTTCATTAGGTTTTGGCAAATCGGCACCAAACAAAACTTTTCCAACCATATACATGTGGGGGAAAGTAGTTGGAGGTGTTGCAAACAATGCACTTTACCGCTCCACCGACGAAGGTGCAACTTGGCAACGCATTAACGACGACATGCATCAATATGGTGGTTTGGGGAATGCGAACTTTGTTGATGGCGATATAAATGTGTACGGGCGCGTATTTATGAGTTCTTGGGGACGCGGTATTATCTATGGCGATATTGACACTAGTACGGACCTTAAAACCCAATCAACAACTAAAGCAACATTACTTTATCCAAACCCAACTACCGATAAACTGTTCGGGACTAAGGATGTAAGTCAGATAAATATATACTCGTTAAGTGGTCAAAAACTTGTAGAATCTAAGCATTCAACAATTTCTATTGGATCACTAGCTAAAGGGTGGTATATAGCACGTATTTACCTTAACAACAACATAGAAAATCAATTGATATTAAAAAATTAGGCAAGCGCACAAAACTAGCAGCGAACACTAATCACATCTATATCAAATAAATAGTAAAGCTTTTTGAGTTTCACATTGCTCATAAACAACTATTCAACTTCATCAGCCCCAAATACAATCCGAAAGGTGTGTATACGGGGCTGAATTGATTATAGCAACCATCAGAAAACACCTGATAAGACATAAGCTATTTGACTATACATGAACAACTAATACATCAAAATCACTTCAACTGCAATTTCTATCGTTTCACTAGCATAAAATAACACATCACTAAATTTTCAATTTAACATAGTTGAGCTAAGATCTATCTTTACACTCGAAATAAAAAACAGCAAACCAGATTCATTATACTTCATCAAAAAACGAGTAAATGGGATGGTCGTAAAATAAGAGTTGTGATCGCTTTTAAACAATTATAATAAATAAAAATTTTATGAGAAACTTAATTTTTACTCTAATGATCGTGTTGATGTCGGCAACTACTTATGCACAACCTCCTGGTGGTGGGGGTGGATTCCCTCCTGGGGGTGGAACCTCTGGTGCTGCTGTGACTATCGATTTCAAAACAGCCATTAATGGCAAATGGAAATACAATGCCACTTCTAATGTGTATTACATGGTTGGTGTTTATTATTGCGCTACTCCTGCTGCAAATACCTATGAGCAAATGGGTATATTTGTTCCTGCAGCATACATGAATGCTACAGCAAACGCTGACGGTACAACTTACACTTGTACCATTAACACCACAACGGCTGTAAATGGCTACACTGGAGCTACTGCTCCCATAGTTGTACCCGTAAATACTGGCGGTTATGCTGCTATGGCTGCACCATCCGATTATTCATCTACTGTTGCAACTTACACAAATGCTGGATTTGTATATCTTTGGCCTGGATGCCGTGGCAAAACGCATGGGGCTCCACTTGGAGTAACCGACCTTAAAGCGGCTATGCGCTATTATCGTTACCTACAAGCAGAGCAACAAGCCGTACCAGGTAATACCGATCGTATTTTCTCGTTCGGCATGAGTGGTGGAGGTGCACAAAGTGCCATTTTCGGAGCATCTGGAAACAGTAGTCTATACGACAGCTACTTAAGTTCTATTGGAGCATTGAGCAACTACAAAGACAATATCTGTGGAAGCATGTGTTGGTGTCCGGTAACAAATTTAGACTTAGGGGATGGAGCACACGAATGGAATATGGGACTTACACGTACTTCACTCACAACAGCCGACACCAATATAAGCAAAGAACTTGCTGCTGAGTTTGCAAATTACATTAATACGATAGGTTACAAACACCCTACAACAGGAGCTACTCTTACCCTATCGGCCACTGCTGATGGTTATTATCAAAGCGGATCATATTATGAATATGTAATGGAAGTTGTGAATGACGCTGTGTCACGCTACAACACAAACAACAATGCAAGTGTTGCCTCTTATTCAGTTACCGATCCAACTGCCTTGTATTCGTTTGCATCAACCTATAAAAAAGCAACTAAAGGGATAGGCGCTTTCGACAACTACCTAACTACAGCCACAGCTGAAAACATCCTGATGGGAATAGCAGGTACTGGAGGTCATTTCAACAAGCGTTTAGGCGAGATTCTAAGTGTACATGCACCAAGCTACTCAGCCGCTTACACAACTAGTTTAGCCGAAACCAATTTGGATGCAATAGGCAACAATGTACAAAAAAGATTAATGATGTACACCCCTGTATATTATTTGATTAACAACAGCACCTATTACAACGGTGGAGGTGCAGGAAGTAGCGATGTAGCTCCTTTCTGGAGAATTCGTTCAGGAATTACGCAGAGTGATGCTCCTTTAAATACCGAAATTAATTTGGCACTAGCGTTAAAAAACCATGCTGCTGTTAAGGATGTTGATTTCGCTACCGTTTGGGCACAGGCTCACATTTTGGCAGAAGACACCGGTACATCCGACGCTAATTTTATTGCATGGGTAAATAAATGTATGACTTCGGCAGCTACCGCCATTAACACCACTACAAGTAACGAGAATAGTGTAAAAGCATATGCTGTGGCAAAAACAATTTATATCAACACAAATTCGGATTCAGCTATTGCTAGTTTAAAAACCATCGAGGGTAAAACCGTTGGAAATTTCAACCTTACCAACGAAAGCCAGAATGTAATTGACCAATCATCACGTAACAATGGAATTTATATTTTAGAAGTAAAGGATGGCAGCCAAAAATACGCTTTCAAAATAGCACTAAATTAAAAAAACACCCTGTAAATCAAACTATAAAACTGATAAGAATTAAACAAGCTGTTAGTTAGACAAAAGAAGCTTGATTATTATTTCCTTTTTTTTTATCAACTTCGTAAACGTTGCGAATGGAAATACCCATTTAAAATACGTTTACGAAGTTTTTTATTTCCACACCAGCATATGATACACCCCCATAAAAAAACTGCTACTGTCGACTGTGAACTGTTATTGAATCTGCATCTATAGATGTTATTAATGAGAGAGCTTGAGAATCGAATTCTCTTTTTTTTAGGTTTTTTAGTGCCAAGCATGCCAAATAATGCATACCTTTGTCATAGCGAACAGATATTTAAGGACAATGGCTAATTATTTTAAATAATAAACAGATGAAACGAGGAGATACAGTACGATTTTTAAATGCCGTGGGAGGCGGAACGATTACACGCATCGACGAAAAAACAAATATGGTGTATGTGGAGGATGAAGATGGTTTTGAAATCCCTACACTTATGCGCGATTGTGTGGCAATTGGACCTGTAAACAAAGATACAAACTTCCTGCGCAAAGAACCTACTACTGTTGCTAGTTCAACGAAAACTGGCTCAGCATTCAATACTGGTGCGGGGCAATCAAACGCTCTTTCTCCCCTCTCCTCAAAGGCTGCACTGCAGACTGATGTAATTGAAACAGCCGACGGTGACACGCTGCGAGCTTTGCTTGCTTTTTTCCCGATAGATATTAAGCACTTGCAAACCACTGCTTACGACTGTTATTTGGTAAACGACAGCAATTATTACCTCTATTACAACTTGCTTATTTGCAATGAAGGAAACTGGAAAACCGTTT
>Ga0209398_1000584_pt1 | contig 22001 bp, 19 predicted proteins | sample AshMeaBigSpring_FD_184125 | JGI IMG/M metagenome (GOLD analysis project Ga0209398, IMG submission 184125) | Groundwater microbial communities from Big Spring, Nevada to study Microbial Dark Matter (Phase II) - Ash Meadows Big Spring (SPAdes)... | ecosystem: Environmental > Aquatic > Deep... | reverse complement strand
CGCCGGTGATCTCCATGTTCCGTTTCATGTTCTCCGGGTAGACGAGCAGTCGGGCAACAAGCTTGGTGAGCGTCACGAGCATGTAGTCGACGAGCGTGCAGCTGTCCGGGAGGATGATCCTCTCGACCGAGCTGTGGCTGATGTCGCGCTCGTGCCAGAGGGCGACGTTTTCCAGAGCCGCCATGGCATTCCCGCGGATCACGCGGGCGAGCCCGCTGAGCCGCTCGCCGGTGATCGGGTTGCGCTTGTGGGGCATGGCCGAGCTTCCCTTCTGTCCTGCGCTGAAATACTCCTCGACCTCGAGAACCTCGGTGCGCTGCAAATGCCGGAACTCGGTCGCCCAGCGGTCGATGCTCGAGGCGATGAGCGCAAGCGTCGTCATGAACTCTGCATGGCGGTCGCGCTGAAGAATCTGGGTGGAAAGCGCCGCCGGCTTCAGCCCGAGGCGCTCGCAAACGCTCTTTTCTACGCGCGGGTCGAGGTGGGCGTGCGTGCCCACCGCTCCACTGATCTTGCCGACGCGGATGCGCTCGCGGGTCTGGTCCAGGCGCTCGAGCGCGCGGGAAAACTCGTCATACATGAGCGCGAGTTTGAGCCCGAAGGTGATCGGCTCGGCATGGATCCCGTGGCTGCGGCCGATCATCGGCGTGAACTTGTGCTCGAGCGCCCGCACGGCGACCGCCTCGCGGAGCGCAAGGATGTCCTTCTCGAGAATGTTGCAGGATTCCAACATCTGGACGGCGATTGTCGTGTCGAGGAGGTCGGACGAAGTGAGCCCCTGGTGGATCCAGCGCGCGGCCGGGCCGACCCGCGAGGCCACGTCCTCAAGAAATGCGATCACGTCATGGTTCGTGCGCTTCTCGATCTCGCGCACGTTTTCAATTTCAAACGCCCCCTTGGCGCGGATCTCGGCGGCATCCTCGCTGGGGATCGTGCCGAGCTCGGCCATCGCCTCGCAGGCAAGGGTTTCGATCTCGAGCCAGATCTCGAGCTTTCTCTGTTCGGTCCAGACGGACCGCATTCCGGGCAGGCTGTAACGTTCAATCATCGCGGAATACTAAACACGCCCCGCCCGCCATTTGCCAGCTTCGGAAATGGAAAATCTTCTGTGCGCCGCCGGTACCGGCGAAACCCGGTGAGGAATGGCTTACCAGTCAAGGGCGGCGAGGCGGCGGGCGACCTCCTCGACATTCGAGCGCGAGTTGAACGCGGAGATGCGGAAGTAGCCTTCGCCGGCGGGACCGAACCCGCTGCCGGGCGTGACCACGACATCCGCCCCGTGGAGGACCTTGTCGAAGATCTGCCAGCTCGTGAGGCCTTCTGGCCCGCGCACCCAGATGTAGGGGGCGTTGGTTCCGCCGAACGCCTCAAGCCCGCAGGCCTCGGCCGCAGTCCGGAGGATCTCCGCGTTGCCCATGTAGAGGTCGATGAGCGCCTCGACTTCGGACCTGCCCTCGTCGGAATAGAGCGCCTCGGCGGCCCGCTGGGTCACGTAGCCGACCCCATTGAACTTCGTGCTGAACCGCCGGTTCCAGAGCGGGTGGAGCGGGCGGCTTTCGCCCGAGGCGGTCTGGCATTCGAGCTCCTTTGGAACGACCGTGAACGCGCAGCGCACTCCGGTAAAACCGCCGTTCTTGGAGAAGCTCCGGAACTCGATCGCGCAGCGACGGGCACCGGGAATCTCGTAGATCGAATGCGGGACGTCGGCATCGCGGATGTAGGCCTCGTAGGCCGCATCGAAGAGGATGATCGAGTTGTTCGCGAGGGCGTAGTCGACCCACTCTGCCAGCTGCGCGCGGGTGGCGGTCGCCCCGGTCGGGTTGTTCGGGTAGCAGAGGTAGATGATGTCGGCCCGGCCGTCGGGCAGCTGCGGAACGAACCCGTTTGCGGCGGTGCAGGGCAGGTAAATCAGGCCCTGGTAGAGCCCGCTGTCGTCTCCCTCGCCGGTGTGGCCAGCCATGACATTCGTGTCGACATAGACCGGGTAGACCGGATCCATCACGGCAATCCGGTTGTCATCGCCGAAGATGTCGAGGATGTTCCCGCAATCGCACTTCGATCCGTCGGACACAAAGATCTCGTCGGCCTCGACCTCGATGCCGCGCGCCCGGTAGTCATTCGCAGCGATCGCTGCGCGGAGGAACGGGTAGCCCTGCTCGGGCCCGTAGCCCCGGAATGATTCCCGGACCCCCATTTCGTCGACGGCGAGGTGCATCGCCTTGCGCACGGCCAGCGGAAGCGGTTCGGTGACGTCGCCGATCCCGCAGCGGATCAGGCGCGCCGCGCCGGCCGGATGGGAGTCGGCGAACGCTTTGACCCTCCGGGCGATTTCCGGAAAGAGGTAGCCGGCTTTGAGTTTGAGATAGTTCGAGTTGAGGGTTGCCATGGCGGAGAGAGGATGCAAAACGCCCGGCGCGCGGGCGCCGGGCGGCATGCAGGTTGAGCTGGATCAGGCGATGGCGGCCTCGTAGTTGGCGGATGCTGCCGACCACGAGATCGTGTTCCACCAGGCCTTGAGGTAGTCGGCGCGGCGGTTCTGGTAGTTGAGGTAGTAGGCGTGCTCCCAGACGTCGCAGCCGATGACCGGGGTCCCGGTGCACTCGACGACGCCCGCCATGAGCGGGTTGTCCTGGTTCGGGGTCGAGCAGATGCAGAGCGACTTATCAGCCTTCACGCAAAGCCAGGCCCAGCCGCTGCCGAACCGCCCGAGACCGGCGGCCTCAAATTTCGCCTTGAACTCGTCGAAGCTGCCGAACGATTTGTCGATCGCCGCGGCGAGCGCTCCCGTCGGGGCTCCGCCCGCCGAGGGGGCCATGAGCTTCCAGAAGAAGCTGTGGTTCCAATGGCCGCCGCCGTTGTTGCGGACAGGACCGCGGATCGCCTCGGGCACCGCGGCAAGGTTCGTGATCAGGTCGTCAAGCGACTTCGAAGCCAGCTCGGGCGCGCTCTCGAGCGCCTTGTTGAGATTGGCAACGTAGGTGGCATGGTGCTTGCCATGGTGGATTTCCATCGTCTTGGAATCGATGTTCGGCTCCAAGGCTGCAGGTGCATAGGGAAGAGCGGGAAGTTCGAATGGCATAAATATTTTATTGGTTGAGTTCTGCGACCGCAAAGGTAGTGGGCACCGGCTGTGTTTCAAGTGCCATTTTACATCGCGACCGGCTGGTCCGGAGGCGGCAGCGGCGGCAATTTGTAAAAGCCGGCGGATTCGGGCTTGGTGAGGAGGAAAATCGTGAAAACCCCAAGCGCCGTGCCGAACGGCATCATCGCACAGTTGATTCCTCCCATGACCAGGCTGAACGTCCGCCGCTTGCGCCGGGCGATGCACCGCCCGGAATAGATGGTGAGGAGCCCGAGCGACCAGCCGAAGAAAACAAATCCCCCGCCGATCGCAGCGAAAAGGTATCCGAACCAGAAGGGCGGGGCGGACTGGCCCTTCGAGGCCATCGCCGAGGGATCCAGAATAAACAGGATGCCGATGGTGAGGTGGATCAGGCCAATCGATCCAAAGAGAATGTGCAGTCCGCCAGCGACATAGTGGAAGATCGACAGCAGCCTGAGTTGTTCGGGATAGTTCATTGGGTTAATTGGCGGGGCTCAGGATGCTGCCGGAAGTTGCGCCGGCCATTGCCGGATGGAGCGGCTTTGCGGGCCCATCGGTCCACCCGGGAAACGTCTCGGACAGTCCGCTCAGAATCATCTGGAGCGCAATCGCGGCAACGAGGATCCCGGCCAGACGGGTCAGGACATTGATGCCTGTCTCGCCGAGCCAGCGTCCGAGCGGCAGCGCGGCCCGCAGCGAAAAATAGGTCGCGGCAGCGGCCAGAGCGATGATGAGCAGGAGAACCGCGTCGCTCGCCCAGATCGATCCGTGAGGGCCGATGCCCTTGCTGGAAAAAACAATCACGCTGCTGATCGGCCCGGGCCCGGCGAGGAGCGGGGTTCCGAGCGGAACGATCGCGATGTCTCCGGATCCCCCTGCGGCATCGGGATCGGTCTTGGGAGCATCCAGAACCATCTTCAGAGCGATGAGAAGGATGATGATCCCGCCGGCGATCGTGAACGAGGCGATTTGGATCCCGAAAAGGTAGAGGATCGCCTTGCCCCCAGCCATGGCACCGAGCAGGAGGGCGAGAACCGTCAGCGAGGCCCGCCTTGCCACGCCCAGGCGGCCGACATCGGTCATGCTGGAGGTGCGCGCCAGAAAAAGCGGAATCCCCTCGAGCGGGTTGATCAAAACCACGATCGCAATGAGAGCCTTCAGGATGTCAGGAATTTCGGGCATCTGCTTCCGGATCATGCGCCGAAATCGCGCGGCGGTGCAACCACGCAGGAGAAATTCCTGCGCGCCTGCTGGGCAACCCCGCGCCCCCGCCGGCGATCACGGCTTCCCCTGCCCGCTCCGCCGCGGTAAGATTGCCGTGTATGCCGGATCAGGACACCGCAACCGATAAAGGGTTTTCAAAGATGGGACTGGAGTCCAGCAACCGCCACGTGTTTCTGTGCGTGGGTCCGGATTGCTGCGCGATGCCGGATGGTCTGCAGACCTGGGAATACCTCAAGGAGCGGATGAAAGCGCTCGGAATTCCGGCGATGCGGACCAAGGCAGCCTGCCTCCGCATCTGCACCGGCGGTCCCTGGATGGTGATCTATCCCGAGGGCGTGTGGTATGGCCGGGTCACGCCCGAACGGTGTGCGCGCATCATCGACGAGCATCTGGTCAACAACACAGTGGTCGCCGAGTGGGTTGCCAGAGAACACCCGCTCGATGGCGGGGAAAGGGCGTAAACTCCGGAGCCGTCCTAGCCGGCAAGTACGGGCATTTGCTCAAGCGCCGCGCAGATCACGCCGGCACAAGCCGCCGCAGAGAGCCGGCCGGTGTTGAGCACCAGATCATACCTCACCGGATCGGAAATCGAAACCTGGAAATTCCCTGCCACGTAGCGCTCCCGGGCCTTATCGTTCCGCAGGACAAATGCGGCCGCCTCCTTCTCCGTGAGTTGGAAGCGTTCCCGGATCCGCAGGATCCTGCCGGCCAAAGGCGCCACGATCCGCACGCGGAGGACATTCGGCATCCGGGCGGTCAGCATGTTGGCACCGCGTCCGACAATGACGACATTCCCAAGCCGCGCGAGGCAGAGGACGGTTTCATTGGTTGCCTTCACAAGATCGTCTGCCGGGGGATGCAGCCCGAGCATCTCCTCGAAGGCACTGCGGAAAAGTCGGACCTTGTCCTCGGGGACATAGCTTTCCAGCTCGGCCGCAAGCCCGTGTTCCTCGAGCGCGCGCCGGACGAGGGCCTTGTCGAAAACCGGCCATTTCTTGCACCGCAGAGACGACTTGGCAGGCATCCACTCGGCAACCAGACGGGCGACATCGGATCCTCCGCTGCCGGTTTCCCGGGAAATCGTCAGAACGGGCCCGGGACACGGACTGACAGTTGGCGGTGCCTCCGTCGAGCTTGCCCGGAGGTAGGCTAACGACCGATCGTATCCGATCGCGCTCATGGCTGAAATATAGCCGCAATTAACAAAAACGCAAACCGTGCAGGAAAACCCCTTCCGCCAGCAGCCCGGCGCGGAATGCGCGGGCCCGACGGGTTCTACTGCCCGGGTCCGTCTCCGGGCAGGAGGGCGCCGGACTTGTCGATAAGCCATTTTCCTCCGGTCCTGACAAGGAACACCCGGACCTTCATGGGAAACGGATCATCTCCAAAAAGCATCACCTCGGCCGTGTCTCCAGTGACCTTGCATTTTTTTGCTTTGAAGTGGTCCGGACTGTCCTGTCCACCGATGACCGCATCGGAGCCGTATCCGCCTTCCGGGTCCTGCCGGAGGGCATCGCGGTAGAGCTTCGCGATGGCTTTCTTATAGGCCTCGGTCACGAGTGGGCTCGCTTTCACCCACGCGATCACCGACTCGTAGCCGTTGTGGAATTCCGGCTGGGCTTTGACGTAGCTGTTGAAAAATGTCTCCGCCACCTGCCCGGCATCGCTGGAATCGTCCGCTGCGCGGGCCGACAGCGTAAGGCCCAAAACCATCACCGCGAGAAAACGTGTGAGCATCCGGAATTCCTAACGCGCCGGGAGCGCGGATGCCAGCATGAAGAAACACCAGCCTCCTCAATCGAGGAGAGGAAACCGGACGCAAAGGAATGGCCGTTGCCCGGGATCCTTTTTTAATGCAACAGAAAGCGATTCCGGCTACAAAGCAGGTGAATCAATTCTCCTATGAACGAATGCCCCTGTATTGAATCCGTAAAAACCCTCCTCTCGACCGGCAAATGGGAGGGCGGGAGCTGCGAGTGCTGCAAGAAGGTGCCACCTTACGTGCTCGTCATCATTGCAGGTGTCGTCGGCCTCCTTCTCTCAGGACTGGTTGGCGCGCTCGTTACACGGCGGCGCAGGGACTAGCAACTGCCTGCGGAAGCAGCGGTTTTCAGCCCGGATTTCCAGCGTTTCGCCAACGCCAGCTTCTGCCGGCGGGTGAGGGATTTCACTGCGTACTCGATTTTCAACGCCTCTGACCGGTCGGCCGCCGCGGTGAACGCCAGAACGCTGGCCGGCCGGTGAGCCCGGACGTAAACCGAGCCCCTCCCGCTGTTGTGCTCGGAGAGCCGGCGCGCAACGTCGGTCGTGACTCCCGTGTAGAGACAGCCGTTCGCGCACCGGAGAAGGTAAACGAACCAGGACTTGGGATCGGCCGCCGGCACTACTCGATTCCGCCGATTTCCGCCTCGACCGCCTTCAGCGCGAGGATGATATCCCAGGTGAAGAAGATGAGGCCGAGCGCGAGCGACGAAATGCTCCCGCAAAAAATGACCGCCACGATCAGACCCGCCTCGACCTCGCCGGCCGTGAGGACAAACAGCGCGAGGATCAGGATCGCAGTCAGAAGAATGCAGAGCGTGCAGAAGAGCACCGACAGGCGGATGAGCCCGCAGCGGTGAAGGATGATCCTCAACTGGGCGGCAATCACCCGCCTGCGGGATTCTCCGGCGCCCGCCCGCTCGGCCGAAAGACTCCTTGCCCGGTCGATCGCACGCCCGAGGCGGTTGGTCATGCTCAGGATGAGAAGGCCGCAGGCGGAAATCACGATGGCCGGGCTCACGGCAAGCTGAAGCACGCTGCTGGCATGAGAAAGTGTCATCTTCGGAGCCTACCCCCGGCCGGGGACCGGAATCAATCGCAACACGCGGAGCAGCTCATTCCGGAGGCCCCGGAGCCGGACAAAATTTCTGTGTTCTCCCAACGCGATCTGCTTCACTGGCCGGCATGGCGCTCTTGATCAGGAACGGTGAGATTGTGACCGGCTCGTCCCGGTTTGTGGCGGATATCTGGTGCGAAGGGGAGACGATCACGACGATCGGCAAGGACCTCGAGGCACCGGACGGCGCGGAGGTTGTCGACGCGACGGGCAAGTATGTTTTTCCCGGCTTTATCGACCCGCACACGCACATCCACCTGCCATTCATGGGGGCGTTTGCCAAGGATACTTACGCGACCGGAACCCGGGCCGCGGTGGCCGGGGGCACGACGACAATCTTCGACATGTGCTGCCCGTCGCGCGGGGAGGAGCCGGCGGACGCCTTCCGCACATGGAAGGAAAAGGCCGCCGGGGAGGCCTGCTGCGACTATGCATTCCACATGGGGGTGACGAAATTCGACGCGGGAACCGAAGCCCAGCTCCGCGCGATCGTGAATGCGGGCGTCGGGTCGTTCAAAGTTTTCCTCGCGTACAAGGGGGCCTTCGGCATTGATGACGGCGAGCTTTTCCAGACCCTGCGGCTCGCGCGCGAGCTCGGCGTGATCACCGCGGCACACTGCGAAAATGAAACGCTCGTCTCCGAGCTTCAGAAGCAACTGCTCGCCGAAGGCAAAACCGGGCCGGAATGGCACCACGAAAGCCGACCGCCGCGCGTGGAGGCCGGGGGCGTCCACCACTTCCTCTCGTTTGCCGGAGCCGCCGGCGCACCGGTTTACATCGTGCATCTAAGCTGCCTCGAGGCCCTCGAGGAAGCCGTTCGCGCGCGGCTGCGCGGCGTGGATGTGCGCGTCGAGACGCTCATCCAATACCTCGTCCTCGACAAATCGTTCGCCACGCTCCCGGACTTTGAGGGGGCCAAATACGTGATGTCTCCTCCCCTGCGCGACAAGGCGAATCAGGACGTGCTCTGGAACGCGCTGCGGCAGGGTCTTATCGATACCGTGGGCACCGACCATGCCCCGTTCGACTTTGCCACGCAGAAGCCGATGGGCCGCGACGACTTCACGAAGATCCCGAATGGCATCCCCTCGCTCGAGGACCGGATCAGCCTCCTCTACACGCACGGCGTCCGCACCGGCCGCCTCGATCTGCAGACGTTCGTCAACGTCGCCAGCACAAATGCAGCCAGAATTTTCGGCCTCTTCCCGCGCAAGGGCACGATCCAGCCCGGAAGCGATGCCGACCTCGTCATCTTCGACCCGGACTACCGCGGCCGGATCAGTGCCGCCACCCAGTTGTCGGCCGTCGATTACAGCGTCTTTGAAGGGTGGGAAATCCAGGGCCGCCCAGCCGTTGTCACGGTTCGCGGGGAAATCGCCGCAAGGGATGGCAAGTTCACCGGAACGCCCGGCCGCGGCCGTTTGCTGAACACACGCCGCGCTTAGGTCCTTATGCCGGCCAAAGATCCACTCACCGCCGAGCTCCACAAAACGCTGGATGAGGTGCGGCAGATTTATCGGGAGTTGGAGGCCCGCCCGGTCGAGCGCGCCTGCACCCTCCGCACGGAGTGCTGCCGGTTCCGCCTTACCGGAAAAACGCCGTTCCTCACCCGCGGAGAGGCTCTCGTCGCCGCTAAAGCCTTCCGGGCCTCGGGCAGAAAGTCCCTGCCCGAACAGACCGGCGGTGACTGCCCGCTGCTCGATCCCCGCACCTCGCGCTGCATGATTTACCAGGCGCGCCCGTTTGGCTGCCGGACCCACTTCTGCGCACCGGCCGGCGGACCGCTCGCACGCAAGGACGTCGTTGATCTCATCCACCGGCTCGAGGTCATCGACTCCCGGCTCGGCGGCGACGGCGCCCGCTCGCTTCCCGCCGCTCTCGCGGCAGTCCTCGCCTCCTGAGTGCCGGACATCGGCTTTTTACACGGCGGTCCTCAAAAATTAAACATTTGCTTTAAATTAATGTTTTATACTTCCACATGCGCCTTACGGATTTGATTTCAGCAATCTTTGGCGGGAATCGTCCGGGAGATTCGAGGTCGAGATCCAGGCGCGCGCTGAGGCGGCATCCTGACGGAGCCAGTCTCGGGCCAGACCTTCGATCTGCCGGTTTCGGTTCGCCGGATCGCTGATCGTGGCCGCCCAGTCCATGGCGGTCTGCGGATCTTCGCGAGAAATCGTGTGGGCAATCGAGCTGATGGCGGAATCTTTTGCGGCGCCCTGCGGCTGCTGCCGGAGCCAATTGGCGGCAGCCTCGGTATCCTTCGACGCCCACTGGTTCACGACGGCCTGTATCGCGCCGGAGCGCTCGGATTCCGGCAGGCGCTCGACATATCGCGCCGCCGATTCGGGGGAATTTCCCGCCCACCTGGAAAGCGCGCTGCGGACGATATTTGTGCGCTCGGCGGGATCGCTCAAAGCGGCCGCCCACTGGAGCACGGCTTCCGGATTTTTCTGGCTCCAGCCGGAGGCGAGGGATTGCATTGCGGACTTTCGATCCGCCGCGGAGAGAGCGGACAGGGCGTTCAGCGCATCCTGGGGCGCGTCGCTGCTCCACTCGCCGATGACGGCGGAAATCGCCTCCTGGCGCGCCTCCCCCTCCGGCAGCCGGCTGGCCCAGTCGAAGACGTCCTTCTTGGACGGCGCGCTGTCCACCCACTGGGAAGCAATCTGGCGCACCGCATTCGCAAACACCCGCCCGGGCGGAAGTTCCATCACGGCCGCTGCCGCCTCCGCCGGATTCTCGCGAGCCCAGGAGGAGAAAATCCCGGAAACCGCCTGCTGAAAATGATCGCCGGACGGCATGTGGTCGAGCACGGCATCGAGAAGCTCTCGACGGTCGCCGGACGGATTCATGCTCAGCGTGGACAGAATGTCCGCCCGCACCCCGGCATCCTCCACCCCGATGGCATATTTCAGCGCTCCCCCGAAATCGTTCCGCGCCCACGCCCCGACGGCAGCCGCCACCGCCATGCCGCGCGGCCCGGCATCCGTGATCGCCTGGGCCGCCTTCACCGCAGCCTGCGGATCCGACTGCGACCACGCCTGAATAACCTGATATCGGGGATCCTGATGCCGCTCACCCATAACCGGGAGCGTCTGCGCATAGGCCCAGGCCCCCTGCGGGTCGGTCTGGGCGTAGGTCGACAGAAGCGCATTGCGCGCCTGCACGGCGCTCTTCCCGCTCAACCGCGCCACCGCCGCCTTCGCCCCCTCAAGATCCTTCCGCGCCCAGTGACTGAAAATCATGGAAAAGGAAAAGTCCCCGTCCCGCCCGTCGCCACTCTCCTTCAGCGCCATCTCCAGCGCCTGCCGCGGGTCCTTCTGCGCCAGATTCATGATCGCCATCGAGCGGAGCTGCTGCTTCACCTGCACCTCCTGGATCTTATCAATCATCGCCAAAGCGGCCGATGGATTCTGCGCCGCAACCGTCGAGATCACCGCCATCATCGCCGACTGCCGGGTCTGGCCCTGCTTCATCCCCATCGCCAGATTCCACGCCGCCTCCGGATCTTTCTCCGCAAACGTCGAAAGCACAAGACTCAACCCCATCCAACGATCCGCAGGTCCTGCGGATGACGCGTATTCCGCAGTAAGGGAAGGCAGATCGGAAATCCGGAGCCGGTCCTGCAGATCCGCTATTTTGCGCATCGACGACATGCCTCCAAAACCTCCGTTTTGCATGGCCGCCAGGATACTCCGCAACTCGGCAGCATTAATCGGTTGGACCGCCAGCCCTGGCGCCGTCACCTTGACTTCAACAGGCCCACCGGCTTGCGAAATCGAGTTATTTTCTTGTTTATATTGAGTGACTTTCGAAGCGTTATTACTTTCTATCGCTTTATTCGCTGATTTCGCTTTTGTTGCGATAAAAAGACCTGTTCCACACCCGGCGGCGAAGCCGGCTGCCAGGCCGAAGATCAGCATGGTTCTGGGGGATGACATAAATGAGGAGGGTTAAAATCCGGCCTCGTCGAGGAGTTCCTCGGCAGCGAGCGAGGGGGCGAGTGAGCCATCCAAAACCGAGGCCTCCAGCTTCTTCGCAAGAGCTGCGACATGCGGTTCGGCCAGAAAGCGGATGCGCAATTCCAGTTCGACGAGCGACTGCCACCACGAGATCGCCTGTTCGCGCCGGCGACGGTCGAACTGCCCGTCGCCCTGAACATGAGCAAAGTATTTCTCCACGGCAGCCCAGGCTTCAGGGATGCCAGCCCGGGTCATCGAGGAGACCGTGCGGACCGGGGGCGCCCAGCCTTCGGTGGCCGGGCTGAGGTAATGCATGACGCGCTCGAATTCCCCGCGGGTGGCCTCAGCGCGGATCCGGTTCTCCCCATCGGCCTTGTTCACCAGAAGGATGTCGGCGATTTCAAAGATCCCCTTCTTCATGCCCTGGAGTTCGTCCCCCGCCCCGGCGATCAGCACGAGCAGGAAGCAATCGACCATCGCCCGGACGGCGATCTCGCTCTGACCGACCCCGACCGTCTCGATGAGGACGACATCGAAGCCGGCCGCTTCACAGACAGCGATCGTCTCGCGGGTTTTGCGGGCGACGCCTCCCAGCGCGCCTCCGGACGGCGATGGCCGGATAAAACATTCCTCGCGCCGCGAAAGCGTCTCCATCCGGGTCTTGTCGCCCAGGATGCTTCCGCGTGTGAGCGAGCTACTCGGGTCCACGGCCAGCACGGCCACCCGGTGGCCGGCATCGCAGAGGAAGTTCCCCATCGCCTCGATAAACGTGCTCTTGCCCGCTCCCGGAACCCCGGAAATCCCGACGCGCTGCGAGAATCCCGGACGTTCGCCGATCCGGCGCAGGATCTCGCGGGCCATCGGCCGGTGGGCGGGCGCGTTGCTCTCGACCAGGGTAATCGCCTGCGAGATCATCGCCCGGTTGCCGGAAAAAATCCCCGCCACCAACTCGTCGACATCCGGCATCCGCCTGCGGACGACCCCGGGAATATCAATCCGCTGCGGCGGCTCGATCCCCGGCATCACCGACGTCGTAAATCCCTCCCCGGCATTTTCCGGAACCCAGGGAGGACGTTGGTTCGATTCTGACATCCCCCGGAAATACATGGAATCCCCCGCCGTCGTCAACCTGCACGGGACCCTCAACATTAAATGTCTCAGGTGGGACATTTAATGTTGAAACAAGCGTTTAAGAAATGCGGTGGTAGCAATGCTCAGAACATCCCGCTAACGGTCTGGCGGGTGACCGCGGCAATGTAGGTTTTCGGGTTCTGAGGGATCATGGTGCCGAATTTGAGCGACTTTCCGTTGGTATCGATGCAGATGGCCTGTTGAGGGACGTCATTCACCCGGACGCTGGTTGTTTGCAGGCTCACGCGGGATGTGTGGTCGCACGGGAGACGGCGGGTCCAACGGATGGGACCGACTCCTGTTGAGACCTCGCAGAGGCCCTGCGCGAAGCGGACCCTCCAGTTTCCAAACAGGAAGTAGACGATCAAACTGACCATGACGAGTGTCCCGAGGAGGAACGGAAGCCCGAAGAACGCCTCCTGCATATCGAACGTCCCGCGCTGCAGCTGCTTGCCGAAGATCGCGGTCAGCGATCCTCCCGACCAGAGAGCGGTGAACGGGATCAGGAACCACACGACCGGGCTGATTTTCTTGTAGGTCACGGTGCGGGCGCCGGCGAAGTCCTCTTCGATCCGCACGCCCTTCGGCGGGGCTTGCAAATCGGCGTCGGGGATGCCCGGCAGCGACGCGATCTCCGAGAACGGCATCGTCCGGCCGCAGGCCCGGCAGAGCGCGATATCGGTGGAGACGTTCACATCGGCGATGCCGATCGAAGCCTGGCAGAACTTGCAATGGTGGGTCTCGTTCATGATGAAGGAACCGGGTGGTTTTAACAGTTTACGCCACGGGTGCGCAAGGACTCCCGGTCCGGTTCTTGGCCGGATTTTTGCCGGATTGACACCCCTGCCGAATCGCGCATCATGGCGCGCTTTTCCGCCGCCATGCTCGAACATCACATCCTCAAAATCACCAAAGAACTGAACCTCCAGGCCCGCCAGGTGGCCGCCACGGCCGTGCTGCTGGAAGAGGGGGGGACAGTGCCGTTCATCGCCCGCTACCGCAAGGAGCGCACGGGCGAGCTGGATGAGGTCCAGATCACAGCGATCCGCGACCGCCTCGAGCAGCTCGGCGAGCTCGACAAGCGCCGGGACTCGATCCTCTCGTCGCTCGAGGAGCGCAAGCTCCTCACCGAGGAGCTCAAGGCGAAAATTGTTGCGGCGGAAACGCTGACGACCCTCGAAGACATCTATCTGCCATTCCGCCCTAAGAAGCGCACCAAGGCAACGGTCGCCCGGGAGCGCGGGCTCGAACCGCTGTCCGAAATCCTCTGGGCACAAGATGCGGGCACCGATCCGATCGCAGAGGCCGCGGCTTACGTGGATGCAGAAAAGGAAGTCCCCGACGCCGAGGCGGCACTGGCGGGGGCCCGCGACATCATCGCCGAGCGGGTGAACGACGACGCGGAGGCCCGTGCCAGGCTCCGCGCGCTCTACCTGACGAAAGGCGTCATCAAGTCGAAGGTCGCATTCGGCAAGGAAGAGGAGGGTGCGAAATTCAAGGACTACTTCGATTGGAGCGAGCCGGCGGCTGCGGCCCCCTCGCACCGGATCCTGGCGATCCGCCGCGGTGAGGCCGAGGGGTTCCTATTCTCGCGGCTCAACCCGCCGGAGGACGAGGCGGTCGCGATCCTCGTCAATCTCTTTGTGAAAGGCGCCTCCCCCGCCGCGATGCAGGTGCGGGCGGCCGTGGAGGATTGCTACAAGCGGCTCCTCGGATTTGCCATGGAGGCCGAGGCGCGGATGTTTTACAAAAAGAAGGCCGACGAGGAGGCAATCCGGGTCTTTGCCGACAACCTGCGCGAGCTGCTCCTCGCCTCGCCGCTCGGCCGCAAGAACACCCTCGCCATCGATCCGGGATTCCGGACCGGCTGCAAGGTGGCCGTGCTCGACCGCCAGGGCAAGCTCCTCTACCACGACGTGATCTATCCGGAGAAAAGCGCCCGCGAGCAGCTTGAGGCCGCCGAGTTTCTACACTCGGTCTGCAAAAAATACCAGATCGAGGCGATTGCGATCGGCAACGGGACCGCCTCGCGTGAGACCGAGGCCTTCGTGACGAAATGCGGGCTTCCCGCATCGATCACCGTCGTCGTCGTCAACGAATCCGGCGCCTCGATCTACTCGGCTTCGGAGACCGCCCGAGAGGAATTCCCAGACCTCGACCTCACCGTGCGCGGCGCGGTCTCGATCGGCCGCCGGCTCATGGACCCGCTCGCCGAACTCGTAAAGCTCGATCCGAAATCGATCGGCGTCGGCCAATACCAGCACGACGTCGACCAGGGCGCGCTCCGCCGCTCGCTCGACGACGTCGTCATCTCGTGCGTGAACAGCGTCGGCGTCGAGCTCAACACCGCGAGCAAGAACCTGCTCGGCTACGTCTCCGGGCTCAACGCGCGCACCGCCGGCAGCATCGTCGAACACCGCGACAAAAACGGCCCGTTCCAGTCGCGCCAGGAGCTGCTCAAAATTTCCGGCCTGGGACCGAAGGCATTCGAGCAGGCGGCCGGGTTCCTGCGCATCCGCGACGGAGCGCACCCGCTCGACGCGAGCGCCGTCCACCCGGAGCGCTACCCGCTCGTCGACGCGATCGCCGCCGACCTCGGGTGCACGGTCACCGACCTCCTCCGCGACAAAGCGAAGCGCGACAAGATCGTCCCGAAAAAGTATGTCACCGAGGAGGTCGGCCTGCCCACGCTCACCGACATCCTGCAGGAGCTGGCCAAGCCCGGGCGCGACCCGCGACAGCAGTTCGAGGCCTTCCACTTCGCCGAGGGCGTCGACAAAATGGAACACCTCCAGCCGGGAATGAAGCTCCCCGGCATCGTGACAAACGTCACCGCGTTCGGCGCGTTCGTCGATGTCGGCGTGCACCAGGACGGCCTCGTTCACATCAGCCAGCTCTCCGATGAGTTTGTCAAAAACCCCGCCGACCACGTGAAGGTCGGCCAGCGCGTCACGGTGACCGTGCAGGAGGTCGATCTCGGCCGCAAGCGGATCGCCCTCTCGATGAAGAGCAAGCCCGACCTCAACCGCGCAAAGCCCGGCGAGCGCACCTCACCCGGGAGCTCCCGGGACGTCCAGCGGCACAATTCCGGCAACCGGAACGCCGCCCCGCAGGTCGACTGGTTCACCGCCGCGATGAATAAAAAGAACTGACGGATTTTCGCAGCTGGAGTTTCGGGATTTCGCGGCTACGTTGACGTCCGCGCCATGCAACCGCCGACCGGAACCGTCACATTTTTGTTTACGGACATCGAGGGCAGCTCCCGGCTTTGGGAGCGCTACCCGGTGGACATGGGGCCCGCACTTGCGCGGCATGACGCGGTCTTGCGGGGAGCGATCGAAGCCCATGGCGGTCTTGTCTTCAAGACCGTCGGCGATGCGTTTTGCGCAGCGTTCGGCGACGCTCTGGAGGCCCTGCGCTCGGCACTGGAAGCCCAGCGGGCGCTCTTTGCGGAGGACTGGGGGGCGGTGGGCCCGCTGCGCGTTCGGATGGGGCTTCACGTCGGGCCCGCGGAATTCCGCGACGGCGACTACTTCGGCGGAACGCTCAACCGGGTCGCAAGGATTTCGTCCGCCGGCCACGGCGGCCAGATCCTCGTATCGCACGCGCTGGCCGAGTCGTTGGGCACGGTTTCCGAGGCCGCGTTCCAGTCGCTCGGCGACTTCCGGCTGCGGAACCTGCACCGGGTCGAGCGGATCTTTCAGGCCAACGCGGACGGACTCCCTCAGGCGTTCCCTCCCCTGCGCTCTCCGAAAAATCTTCCGCACAACCTGCCCGCGGCCGCCACGAGCTTCATCGGGCGTTCCCGCGAGCTCGAGCAGGTCAAGGAGGCGATCGGCCGTGCCCGCGTCCTCACGCTCACCGGCACCGGAGGCACCGGCAAAACCCGGCTCGCTCTCGAGGCCGCGCGAGAGCTGCTGGAGGATTATCCCGACGGCGTCTGGCTGGTCGAGCTCGCCACTTTGGATACCGGCTCGGGCATGGTCGACGCGCTGGCCGCCGTCCTTGAGGTGAGGGAGGAGGCTGGGCGTCCGCTGCGTGAGACCCTGTGCGCGACGCTTGCCGGCAGAAGCGCGCTGCTTGTCCTCGACAACTGCGAGCACCTCCTGGACGAGGTTGCCCGGAACGTCTCAGCCCTGCTGGAGTGCTGCCCGAAGCTGCGCATTCTTGCAACGAGCCGTCAGCCCCTCCACGTCCGCGGCGAGACCACGGTTCCGGTACGCCCGCTGCCCGCGCTCGACATCTGGAAACGCCCGCGCGACCGGCCGATCACCCCGGAGGATCTGGAGGGATTTCCGGCCGTCCAACTTTTTGTCGAGCGCGCCCGCGAGGTCACTCCCGGATTCGCGCTCACCAGCGCCAACGCGGCCGACGTAGCCAGGATCTGCTGGCGGCTCGACGGGATCCCCCTCGCGATCGAGCTGGCCGCCGCGCGCCTCCGCGTACTCAGCCCGGCACAGATCGCAGCTCGCCTGAACGACCAGTTCCGCCTGCTCAAGGGCGGCGACCAGACCACGCTCCCCCACCAGCAGACGCTGCGCGCGCTTATCGACTGGAGCTACGACCTGCTCGGCGGCCCGGAGCGGGAGCTCTTCCAGCGTCTGGGCGTCTTCGCCGGCGGCCGTACACTGGAATCGATCGAGTCGATTTGTGCGGGCGGCGCGGTCGATCAGGATGACATTCTCGACCTCCTCCAGTCGCTCGCGGACAAGTCGCTCATCTTCATGGAATCCGACGACGAGGGCACGCGCTTCACACTGCTCGAATCGGTCTGGCAATACGCCCGAGAAAAGCTGCAGGCATCCGGAGGGTTCGACGAGTTCCGCGACCGCCACCTCAACCACTTCCTCGGGTTGGCCGACGATGCCTCGCCGCACCTTTTCGGGCCCGACCCCGCCGGCTGGCTCCGACGGCTGAGCGCGGAATCGCTCAACCTCCGCTTCGCCCTCGAATGGGCCGCCGACCGCCCCGCCGGCGCGGAAGAGGGGCTGCGCATGATCGCCTCCCTCTGCCGGTATTGGGAAATCTGCGGCAACCTCGAAGAGGCCCGGAGGCATATCGAGGCAATCCTCGCCAGGCCGGACTGCGCCGCCTCCGCACTCTGGCACGCCCGCGCGTTGGCCGGCGCCGGCCGGATCGCCTGGGCGCAGGACCGCTATGAGGACGGTCAGGTTTTCCTGGACCGGGCGATGGAAATCTTCGCAGACCTTGGCCGGACAGATGAGCTCGGGCTGATCTGCGGGTCCGGCGGATTCCTGGCATGGTCGAGCGGCAACACGCAGAAGGCGATCGGGCTTTTTGAGAGGGCCGGGAAGATCGGCAGAGAAACCGGCGACCGCCGCCTGCTCGCCATGGCGCTCGCCGGCCAGGGGACGGTCGCCGCTGCCGGCGGAGATCTGGAAGGCGCGCTCGAAATCAAGCGGCAGGCGCTCGAGGTGTTCCGTTCGATCGGCGACCGGTGGACGACCGGCTATAGCCTCTGGGGAGTCGCGCAGGTTGCCCTCGCGCTGGGCCAGGCGGCAGAGGCCCGCGAGGCGCTACGCGAGTGGGCTGCCATCGCCGCCGAACTGGGCAACCGCTGGGCGACCTCATATATCCTCCAGCATCTCGCCGATGCCGCACGCATCGAAGGGAATGCCGAACTCAGCGCCCGCCTCTTCGGGGCCTCGGAAAAGCTGCGTGGAAAATTCGGACTCCGCTTCACCCGGAGCGAGCAGGAGACATGGGACGCATCGGTCGAGGCGATCAAAAAATGCCTTCCCCCGGAAACCCTGCAAACGCTGTGGAATGCCGGCGCCCACCTGCGGCCGGAAAGCGCGCTGGAACTGGCTTTGGCGGATTAAAGAGGGGGTACCAAAAAAAATGTAGGCCGCCGCAACGAGTGTTACGACGGCCTACTGTTCCCCCCAGAACGCGATCAAGTTAACACAACCCTTTCCGGGCGCAAGAACTTTTTTAAACTTTTTTTTGATGCAGGTTAATTTTCGATGATCGCAGGTTCTCCCGTACAATCGGGAGGCGGAATTCGAGGATTCCCCGATGCTTCGGAATCTGCCAGCATTCGATGATGCCTCATCTACCGACCATCGTTGCACCATCGATCCTCGCCTGCGACTTCGGCTACCTTGGTCAGGAAGTCGAACGCATCTCCGCTGCCGGGGGCGACTGGATCCACTGCGACGTGATGGACGGCCACTTTGTGGACAACATCTCTTTCGGTCCCGCATTCACCGAGGCGGCTGCCCGCCACACCCGGCGACCGCTCGACGTCCACCTGATGATCGAGCACCCGGACCACTACGTCCCCCGCTTCGCGAGCTTTGCCTCATCGATCACCTCGCACGTCGAGGCACGGCACGACGTCTCCGCAACGCTGGCTGAGGTTCGTGCTGCCGGCCTGCTGGCCGGACTGGCCGTCAGCCCGCCCACCCCGCTCGAAGCCGTCCGGCCGTTCCTCGGTCATTTCGACATCCTGCTGGTCATGACCGTGAATCCCGGATTCGGCGGGCAGCCGTTTCTTCCTGAAATGCTCGCGAAAGTCGCGCTTGCCGCGGAGTGGAGGGAAGCCGCCGGGCTGACGTTCCATATCGAAGTGGACGGCGGCATCAATGCCGCCACGGCAGCGGAATCGGTCTCGGCAGGTGCCAACGTCCTCGTGGCCGGCACCTCGGTCTTCCGCGCCCCGGACGCCGCCGCGGAAATCCACGCGCTCCGCAACGCCGGATCGACGCTAGTGTAGTATTTGCCCGAGGGCTTTTTGTCCGGCTCCCACTGGGGACACATCCACGTGCCGCAGAACCCGGTTTGGAATCTGTGCCCGGGGTAGGTTGCGAAAAGCCGCCACGCTGCCGCATAGCGCGAGAACCCGCCGTTGAAATCTCCCGGCACCTTCTCGGCCGGGCCGAAGAGGTAGCCAGCCATTTCCGCGTTTTGAATAACGTTTGCGGCTGGCGGGGTGGCCGGCACATTCCCGGAACACATCCCCAGCAGGAGTGCGGTGATCATGGTTTTCATGGTTGGTGCTGTCTAACTGGCTTGGCTGAAGGATTCACGGACTGGAGGCGGCATTGGGCGCGAAAATCAACCCTTCAACAAACCCGTTCGTTTTGAAAAACTCCGGGCCACGCACCGGCTTCCCGGCGAGCGTAAGGTTTTCGAAAGTGAGGTTGCGGATGCGTGCGTCAGCCTGGCCCCAGAGGATTTGTGGTTCCCCCACCACGCTGGGCGCGGCGATGGAGATGTTCTGGAAGAGAACGCTCGAAAAGTCACCGGCACCTCGCTTTTCCGCGTTTTTTGAATAGGGTTCCGGCACGGTCATGCAGATGAAAAACTGCTGCAGCGTTGGTCTGGGATCCTCGATGTTGATATTGCGGAAGATCACTCCGGCACCGGCGTCACCTCTGCCTTCTCCGCGCATGTTGAAGACGCGTCCGCCCTTCCACTGGTGCCACTTGGCCCGCGAGTAGATCACGTCGCAGTCCTCCACCACCAGCTTGCGGCCGGTAAGTTGTGGCACACTGCTGAGCACGAAGGATGAACCGTTGGCATCGTTCCACAGCACGGTGCGGCGGATGCCCAGGCCGCACACGTAAAGCGAATCATCCTGGGTGCGGAGGAAGCAGTCTTCGATGAGCGTGTTTCCGAAGGGATTGATGCCGTCGCCATTCGCGCGCCAAGTGAAGATCTTGGTCCACTTCACTTCGTTGGGGTGGTCTGCTTCGTAGGGATGGAGCAGCATCAGCGAGTGGGTGGCGGAATCGGCGATAGTGATGCCTTCCACGCGGGTGTCGGTGGTGCCGACCAATTCGATCGGGCGATAACGCCTGTGTTCATTTCCTGGAACCGCCGGCTTCACATACTTGGGATGTTTCAGCCTGGCCCCTGACAAAGTGCCGTGGCCGAAGATGCGGATGTGATGGCCATCGCCCCATTTCGCATTGGAGAGTGTGCCATACACCATCGCGTCGCCCGGGATGTAATATTGGCGGTTCGCGTGCAGCGGGTAAGCCAGTCCGACATCGTGAACACCTGGGAGGAAGTAGAGAGTGGTCCAAGGCCCGTCGGATGGCGGAGTCTCACCGGGCTTCACGGCCAACACGCCGGGATCATTGGGCTTGGGCTTGCCCGCCAGCGGCGGGTTCGCAAAGAGGGAGATGGTATGGATAGGAGGTCCTTTGTAGCCCATGCCCGTATTCTGCCCGTCCATCTGGCCATCGATATCGACAGCGACAAGACAGGGTTTATCCAGTCTGACAAGAACCTTGCCGTCCTTGACCGAACATGCGGAGGCTTTGCGTTTCGGATGCACCGCCGCGCTTTGAATCGGCTGGCCGTTGGAGCGGGCGATTTCCACCTCGACGGCGCCGGCGGTTTCGAAGTTCACATATGCGTGCGTCCAGCCCGCCAGACTGTCGAAGTAGGCATCCGTATTCTTTTCGATGGTCTTGCAGCCGGTCTCCCAAGCGAAGGCGCTCCGCCACAGACCGCCATCGCCGGCAGGGCGCACACGAACCTTGTAGTGCGCCGAGGCTGCGAGACCCGGCACTGGAGGATACACAACCAATCCGCCTTCAGCGGAAAATCCAGTCAACGGAGCCAGCAACAAGGCGACGAGGAGTGGGAGTATGGCTTTCATGTTCGTTTTGCTCGTTTTCACACGACTTGTCCGTTTCTGACATCGGAAGCGCGCAGCAATTGTTCCCGGCAACCACGAATGCGTCGTGATGCATGTAACCCTGCGACTCCCTGAAAGTTCCGCGGGGCATACATCCCGGCAAGCGCCGCCGGCCGCCCGCGCAGCGCAACTTTTTGTTCGGCGCGTTGAGGCCTCAAAAACGTTTGAATTTTTTTCCGGCGTCCACGATAACAGCGGGCCTTCCTATGTCCCCTCGTTCCTCCCTCATAGCCGCCGCGTGGCTGTCGCTTCTCACTTTGTCTCTCGCGCTGGCCGAACCCCAGGCTGCACCAAAGCAAAACCCATCACGCCTGAAATGGTTCAACGACGCCCGGGCCGGCCTGTTCATCCACTGGGGGCCCTACTCGATCACGGGCTGCGAGTGGAAGGGCCAGACCGGCCGGCGCGATGCCCACATGCTCAACGAATTCCGGATCCCGCTCGCGGAATACAAGCAGCTCGCCGGAACGTTCAACCCGACGGAGTTCGACGCCGCCGCCTGGGTGAAGCTCGCCAAAGATGCTGGCCTCGGCTACATCGTCTATGTCTCCAAACACCACGACGGATTTGCGATGTTCAACTCGCCGTCAGACGGATTCGACATCGCCGATGCCACGAAATTCGGACGCGATCCGCTCAAGGAACTCGCCGCGGAGTGCCGGAAGCAGGGCGTCGTTCTTTGCGTTTATTACTCGCTCGGCCGCGACTGGAGTGTGCCCGGCGTCCCGACCGGCGGCAAGCGCTGCAACGACTGGGATTTCCCGAACCCGCCGGCCACCGCAGTCCAGGACTACATCGATAAGAAGGCTAAGCCCCAGCTCCGCGAGCTTCTGACCAACTACGGCCCGATCGGCGCGATCTGGTTCGACACGCCGGACCAGATCACCAAGGCCCAAAGCAAGGACCTCCGGGACTGGATCCTCTCGATCCAGCCCGACTGCCTGGTCAACGCGCGCGTCGGCAACGGCTTTGGCGATTACGACATCCATGAGCAGAAGATCCCCACCGCGGCAATCAACCGCCCGT
>Ga0209398_1000581_pt1 | contig 22066 bp, 20 predicted proteins | sample AshMeaBigSpring_FD_184125 | JGI IMG/M metagenome (GOLD analysis project Ga0209398, IMG submission 184125) | Groundwater microbial communities from Big Spring, Nevada to study Microbial Dark Matter (Phase II) - Ash Meadows Big Spring (SPAdes)... | ecosystem: Environmental > Aquatic > Deep... | reverse complement strand
CTTCGGCGCGGTGCGACGACCGTTGCCCGTTTGCCGGCGCGCATACCTCGTACGCGCGCGCTCCCCCCTCGACTGGACAGCCCGACCGGGGGCTGCCCCGTCATTCGGTCCCCCGGACGGATCACGATCGGCGTCATCGATGATAGTCACGCTTGCGTTTCGCAACCTGTTCCATGACCGCATCCGGCTGATCGTCACGCTGATCGGCATTCTGTTCTCGATCGTGCTCGTCGCCGTGCAGCTCGGCCTCTATCTCGGCGCGCGCAAGATGATCATCGGCATGATCGAGAACGCCAGCGGCGAGCTCTGGGTGACGAGCTACGGCGCCAAGAGCTTCGAGGAGGGCGGCATCCTGCTCACCCCGCGCGAGCGCCACGCGGCGCTCTCGACGCCGGGCGTGAAAGCCGCGATCCCGCTGCTCGTGACTTTCGCGGAGTGGCGCAAGCCCGGCGGCGGCAGCACCAACGCGGTTCTGGTCGGCACGAACCCTGACGATGGCGGCCTCGCACCCTGGAACGTCGTCAAAGGCAGCACCGACGACATCACCGCGCCCGACAGCATCATCGTCGACACGAGCTATCTCGACGACCTCGGCATCAAGGGCATCGGCGACACCGCGCAGATCGAGACCGGCCGGGTGCGCGTCACCGCGCTCACGCACGGCATCCGCTCGTTCACGATGGCGCCCTACGTGTTCACGACGCTGAACCGATCCCGCAGCCTGCTCGGCGCACCCGCCGACGCCTACTCCTTCCTCATCGTCCGGCTCGAGGATGGCGCCAGCCGCGAGCGCGTTCGCGACGCGCTGCGCGCGCGGCTCGTCGGCACCGAAATCCTGACCAGGGACGAGTTCCGCGACCGCAGCCTCGACCAATGGCTGTTCTCGACCGGCGCCGGCGTGGCGCTGATCGGCGGCGCAATCCTCGGCCTGCTCGTCGGAACCGTCATCGTCGCCCAGACGCTCTACTCGAGCACCAAGGACCACCTGAGCGAGTTCGCGACACTGCGCGCGCTCGGCTCCTCGTCAGGCTACATTCACAAGGTGATCCTCACTCAGGCCGGCCTCAGCGGCGGCATCGGCTACGGCCTCGGAATGGCGATCGCGCTCATCGTCGTGGCGCTGAGCGAGCGCACCCCGCTGCCGATCATCATGACGCCGGGCCTGGCCGTCTCGCTGCTGCTGCTCACGCTCTTCATGTGCGCGGTGTCGGCGATCTCCGCGATCGTCAAGGTCACCAAGATCGATCCAGCTATGGTCTTCAGCAAATGAACCGCACTCCGATCCTCGAAGCCCGCGGCATCACGAAAGAGCTCGGCGAGGGCGCCGGCAAGGTCCACGCGCTGCGCGGGGTCAGCCTCAAGCTGCATCCCGGCGAGCTGACGCTGCTGATGGGCCCGTCCGGCAGCGGCAAGACGACGCTGCTGTCGATCCTCGGCTGCATCCTGTCGCCGACCGCCGGCACGATCTCGGTTGCAGGCGAGAGCGCGGACGGGCTCGGGCCCGAAGGCCTCGCGGACCTGCGCCGCCGCCATATCGGCTTCGTGTTCCAGTCCTACAACCTGTTCCCGACGCTGAATGCCCTCGAGAACGTGCGTCTCGCGCTCGATGTGCGCGGCGCGAGGCCCGTCGAGACCATCGCACGGGCTGAGGCCGCGCTGCGCGAGGTGGGGCTCGGCCATCGCCTGCGCAACTTCCCGCGCAACATGAGCGGCGGCGAGCAGCAGCGCGTCGCGGTTGCGCGCGCACTTGCCGGCAAGCCGTCGGTCATCCTCGCCGACGAGCCGACAGCGGCGCTCGACAGCGAGAACGGCAACTCGGTGATGCAGCTCCTCTCGCAGATTGCCAAGGACCGGCATCACGCGGTGCTGGCGGTGACGCACGATCCGCGCACCCACGCCTACGCCGATCGCATAATGCGCATCGAAGACGGGCTGATCATCAGCGACGACCGCCCTGCCGACACCAGCCGGAACGTCACCAAGATCGATGTCAGCAAGAAGCGGAAAGCCAATGCCTAGATCAGACTCGACCACCACGACGCTGGTCGTCGCCGCCCTGGTCGCCGGCGCGATCGGCTTCGGCGTCTACAATTGGTCGACCCTGCGCAACTCCATGCGCACCGCGACCAGCCAGCCGGCGGCGGCCGACGTCCAGGCCGGTGCGGCCAAGGCACCGGCGCGGCCGCTCTGGACGGCCTCGGCGCCTGGCCGCGTCGAGCCGCGCGGCGGCGAGATCCGCCTCGGCGCGCAGGCCGCGGGACGCCTCGCCGAGGTCTTCGCCCGGGTCAACGATCGCGTCGCGGCCGGCGACCTGCTGCTCCGCCTCGATGACGACGACGCCGTCGCCCGCCTCGCCGCGGCCGATGCCGAGGTTGCCGTGCGCCGCCGCGAGCGTGACGGTGAGACGGTCGGCCGGCTCGCGACCGACCGGCGCAATGCCGAGGACCAGCTCTCTTCCTCCGAGCGCGCGCTCTACCAGTCGCGCCTCGAACTCGATCGCATCGCCGCCCAGCGCCGCGCCGGAAGCGCCACGGAGGAGGCGCTGACCAAGGCCCGCGGCGGCGTCGCCACGGCCCGCGAAAAAGTCGAGCAGGACCGCGCCGCACTGCGCAAGCTGCAGGCGACGGCCGGCATGCCGCTGCACACCCGCCTCGAGGCCTCGCTGGCGAGCGCGCGGAGCGAGCTTGCCCAGGCCGAGGCGGCGGCCGAGCGCACGCGGCTCAGGGCGCCGGCCGCCGGCACCGTGCTGCAGGTTCACGCCAAGGCCGGCGAGACCGTCGCACCGTCGCCGGAGCTCGTGCTGGTGAGCTTCGGCGACGTCTCGACGCTGCGCGCGCGCGCCGAGGTCGAGGAGCGCGACGTCGCCAAGATCCGCATCGGCCAGAGGGCGATCGTACGCTCGGATGCCTTCGCGGGCCGCGAGTTCCCCGGCGTGGTCACGTCGCTCGCCCAGTCCCTCGGCGCACCGCGCCTCGCCAGCCGCGGTCCGCGGCGGCCCAACGATGTCGACGTGCTCGAGGTGATGGTCGATCTGGAGGGCACGCCGCCGGTGCTGCCAGGCATGCGGGTCGACATCTTCTTCGCGCCGGACGCGACGGTCCAGCAGTCTCAGCCGGCTGTGAAGGCGAACTGAGCGGGCGGCTGAAGCACACGAGCAATTTGCCGACGATCAAAAGGCGCGACCTTGGTCGCGCCTTTCGTCATTTGCGCAAATATGTGAGCATCAGCCCTGGTTGGCGCGCGCGGCCGCGTCGATGTGGGCGACGAGATCGCGCTCGAGGCCGAGCGACTGGGCGAGTGCGACGAGGAAGTCGTGCTCCTCCTGCGTGTCGAGGTCGACCGCGATGCGTGCCGCGGTGAACACCTGCACGGCCTCCTGCTCCGAGCTGACCTGGCTCGCGAGCTCCTCTGCCGAGGCAGGGTTGTTCAGCTCCTGCGCCAGGAACTCCTCGGCCGCATGATCGAGGCCGGCCTGCTTCAGGCCCCCGGTGATCCGCTGCTGCTCGTTCGCATCGAGGCGACCGTCGGCCGCCGCGGCGGCGATCATGGCGCGGATGTAGAGCATCGCCGCATCGTTGGTCACCGCGTGGCTCTCGAAGCCCGAGCCGCGCGGCGCCTCGGTCAGTTGACCGTTCGACGCTCCGGTCAGCAGCGGCTTGCCCTGCTGGTAGTTCTGCAGCGCCTTGTAGGCGAGGCCGCCGATCAGCGCGAGGCCGCCGAGCTTGAGCGCACTCGCGGCAATCGAGCGACCGGTCTTCGTGCCGAGGATGACCGCGCCGGCGCCGGCTCCTGCAGCCGCCGCGCCCATCTGGTTCTGGGCGATCAGCTCCTTGAGCTTCGCCATCAGCTCCTCCGGCGTGTGGCCGCTCGCCTGGCCGATGGCGTCACGCGCGCCGCGGCCGATGCCGGTCGCATCGTCGATGCGCCTTGCGCCCTCCTTGACGCCGCTGGTCGCCTGGCCGAGCACCTGGCCGAGGATGTCCATGAGGCCGCCACCGGCCGGCGCACCGGCCGCACCCGGCTTCCCGAGCTTGCCGAGGATGTCGCCGAGCCCGCCGCCCGGCGCTCCCCCTTGTGCGCCGGGTTGTCCGCCCCCGCCCTGCATCATCTTGCCGAGGATATCGGCGAGGCCGCCGCCGCCCGCGCCACCCTGCTGCGGCGCCTGGCCCTGCCCGCCCGGCATCATCTTGCGCAGCATGTCCTCGAGGCTGCCGGCACCGCCCTGCGGGCTGCCGGGCTGACCACCGCCCTGCATCATCTTGCCCAGGATATCGGCGAGGCCGCCACCCTGGGGCTGTTGCGGCGGCTGGGGCGCGGCACCCTTGAGGAGCGACTCGAGCAGGCTGCGGGCGTCGAACATGAGCATGTCTCCCGGCGGGGATGTTCAGTCATGTTCGCAACTTAGGATGCGTACCTCGCGGCATCAATCCGCGCGCAGCATATTTAGTTTCTTCGATCTACTCCGCAGCGACCGGTCGTGCTGGTTGCTCGACGCGCACTAGGGGCACCGCAGCGACCTCGGCGGGCCGCGAACGGGCCGGTAGCTCGGGCGCGGGCTCGTCCACCTCGCCGACGAAGCGGCCGAAGAACCGCCACGTCCAGCTGCCGAGGTCGTCCATGACAGCATAGACCGCCGGCACGAACACGAGGCTCAGCACCGTCGAGGAGATCAGGCCGCCGATCACGCCAACCGCCATCGGCGCGCGGAACTCGCCGCCCGAGCCGACGGCGAGCGCGGAGGGCAGCATGCCGCCGACCATGGCGATGGTCGTCATCACGATCGGGCGTGCGCGCTTGCGGCCGGCGTCCACGATCGCCTCGCGCCGCGGTACGCCGCGCGCCACCTCCTCGACCGCGAAATCGACGAGCATGATCGCGTTCTTGGTGACGATGCCCATCAGCATCAGGATGCCGATGACGACCGGCAGGCTGATCGGCAGCCCGGCGATGACCAGCGCCACGATGGCGCCGCCGATCGACAGCGGCAGCGAGAACAGGATCGTGACCGGCTGGAGGAAGCTGCCGAACAGCAGCACCAGCACCGCGTAGACCATCATGATGCCGGCAACCATCGCCTTGGCGAAGCTCTCGAACACCTCGCCCATGATCTCGGCCTGGCCGAATTGGCGGATGACGACCCCCGGCGGCAGGCTCTTGGCGGCGTCCTGCGCCAGCAATGCCGTGACCGCGTCGCCGAGCGGGGCATCGCCGACGAGGTCGCCGCCGATCAGGACGCGCCGCTCGCGGTCGTAGCGATCGATGGAGGTCGGGCCCTGGGCGAGGGAGAACGTCGCCACCGTCGCCAGCGGCACCGCACTTCCGGCGCCGGTCTGGACCTTCAGCTGCTCGAGGATGTCGCGGTCGCCGCGCGCGCGCTCGGCGAGCTGCACGCGGATCGGCACCTGCCGGTCGCCGATGTCGAACTTGGCGAGGTTGGCGCCGACGTCGCCGATGGTGGCGATGCGAACCGCCTCCGAGATCGCCTCGGTCGAGACGCCGAGCTCGGCGGCGATCTCGGTGCGCGGGGAGACGATCAGCTCCGGCCGGTCGAGCTCGGCGGTCGAGACGACGTTGGCGAGCAGCGGGATGCGCTTGGCCTGGCTCGTCAGCTCCGCGCCGACCTTGCCGACGGCGGCGCCGTCGCGGCCGGCGACGACCATGGCGAACTGGCGCTGGCCGTCGTCCTGGAGGAACCAGTAGCGGATGTCGGGCAGGCTCGCGAGGTCGCGGCCGATCTCGGCCTTGATCTGCGCCTGGCCGTGCTTGCGCTCCTCCTTCGGCGTCAGGTTGATGATCAGCGTCGCCTTGCGCACCTCCGCGCCCGAGCCGAGCAGGCGGCCGCCATTGACGAACACGCTCCTCACGTCGGCGCGCTCTTTCAGGCGGTTGGTGACCGTGCCGGTGAGGGCGCGCGTGTCGGCGAGCTTGGACCCGGGCGGCAGCTCGATCGCAAGCAGCGTGCGCGCGTTGTCCTCCGCCGGCAGGAACGAGGACGGCAGGAGCTTGCTCGACAGGATCGAGAGCGCGAAGATCGCGAGCCCGAGCACCAGCGTCTTGTAGCGGTGGTCGACCGACCAGCCGACGAGCTCGGTGTATGTCCGGAGCAGCCAGCCTTCCTTCTCCTCGTGGCCGACATCGCGCAGGAAATAGGCTGCCAGCATCGGCGTCAGCAGCCGCGCGACCAGCAGCGAGAAAATCACGGCGAACGCGACGACGAGGCCGAACTGCTTGAAATACTGCCCCGCGATGCCGCCCATGAACGACACCGGCGTGAACACCGCGACGATGGTCAACGTGATGGCGATGACGGCGAGGCCGATCTCGTCGGCGGCCTCGAGCGCGGCGCGGTAGGGCGACTTGCCCATCCGGATGTGGCGCACGATGTTCTCGATCTCGACGATCGCGTCGTCGACCAGGATGCCGGTGACGATGGTGATCGCGAGCAGGCTGACGAGGTTGAGCGAGAAGTGCGCGGCATCCATGGCCCAGAACGCCGGGATGACCGACAGCGGCAGCGCGATCGCCGAAATCACCGTCGCGCGCCAGTCGCGCAGGAAGATGAACACGACGATGATCGCCAGCACCGCGCCCTCGATCAGCGTCTTCATCGTCGACTTGTAGACACCGATCGTGTTCTTGACGGTATCGTCGATGATCCGGAGCTGGACGTCCGGGTGCGCCTTCTGCAGCTCCTTGATCTTCGCCGCGACGAGGTCGGAGACGACGGTGTCGCTCGCGCCCTTCGAGCGCGAGATGGCGAAGGCGACCACGGGCTCGCCATCGAGCATCGCGAACGTGCGCTGCTCGGCAAAGCCGTCGGTCACCGCGCCGAGCTGGTCGAGCCGCACCTTGCGCTGCGCGCCGTTGCCGACGCGGGGCAGCGTGATCGTGGTCGCCGCGAGCTCGGCGAGGCTCTGCTTGCCGGCCAGCGTGCGGATCGCCTGCTCGCGACCGCCGATCTCGCCGCGGCCGCCGGCGAGGTCGACGTTGGTCGCCCGGAGCTGGCGGTTGACGTCGCCGGCGGTGATGCCGTGGGCGAGCAGGCGGTCCGGATCGAGCGCGATGCGGATCTCGCGATCGACGCCACCGAGCCGCTCGATCTGTGAAACGCCCTTCACGCTCTGCAGCGCGCGAACGACCGTGTCGTCGATGAACCAGGAGAGCTCCTCCGGCGTCATCGCCGGAGCCTTGGCCGCATAGGTGATGATCGGCAGCCCCTCGATCTCGAGCCGCTGGATGATCGGCTCCTCGATGCTGCGCGGCAGGTCGGTGCGGATGCGCGCGATCGCATCCTTCACATCGTTGACCGCGCGGTCGACGTTGGTCTCGAGCCGGAACTCGATGATCGTCAGCGACGAGCCCTCGGTCACCGTCGAGGTGATGTGCTTGACGCCGGCGATGCCGGCGATGCCGTCCTCGATCCGCTTGGTCACCTGCGTCTCGAGCTCGGACGGCGCCGCGCCCGACTGGTAGACGCGCACCTGCACGATCGGGACGTCGATGTTCGGGAACTTGGTGACCGGCAGCACCTGGAAGCTCTGGTAGCCGAGCACCAGAACGATCATGAACAGGACGAGCGACGGCACCGGCCGCCGGATCGCCCAGGCGGAGATGTTGAGGCGCATCACTTCACCTCGCTGACCTTGGATGCGCCGGCGAACACCGGCCGGACCGCATCTCCGTCGCGCAGGAACGTGCCGGAGCGCGCGACGACCATGTCGCCTTCGGCGAGGCCCTCGCGCACCTCGGCAAGCTCGCCGGCGCTGAACCCGACGCCCACCTTTCGCATCGCGACCTTGTCGTTCATGACGACCAGCACGTGGGCTGTATCCGCGTGGTAGAGCACGGCGGCGGCCGGCACGACGAGACCGCGGCTCCTGCCGGTGACGATGCTCGCACGCGCAAACGAGCCGATGCGCAGCGCGGCGTTCTCGCCGATGTGCACGCGGATCCGGCCGAGCCGGGTCGCCTTGTCGACCTCGGGCGAGACGAGGCGCACCTTGCCCTCGGCGCCGACGCCGCCCGCTGCCTCGATCGTCGCCGGCTGGCCGGGACGCATCCGCGCGATGCGCGTCTCGGTGACCTCGGCATCGAGCTCGATCTCGCCCTTGGCGATGATACGGAACATCGGCTCGGCAGCGGCAGAGGCGACCGCGCCGATCCGCGCGTTGCGGCGGCTGACGATACCGTCGGCCGGCGCCATCACGTCGGCGCGGGCGCGGCGCCAGTCGAGGTCGCGGCGCTGCGCCCGCACCTGCGCGCGCTCCGCCTCGGCGACGGCGAGGCCATCGCGGGCGGACTGGAGTTGCGCCTCCGCGGTCTTCGCCGCCGACTCCCGCTGGTCGAGCACACTTTCCGAAAGATAGCCGGACTGCCGCAACGGCTTGCCGCGATTGAAGGCGTTCTTCGCCTCGGTGAGGCGCGCCTCCGCCTGCGTGATCGAGCTTTTCGCCTGGGCAATGGCCGCGGACGAGCGCGACTGTGCGGCATCGTTCTGGGCGATCTGAGCTTCCAGCGTGTCGTTGACGAGGCGGGCGAGCGGCTGGCCCTTCTTCACCCGATCGCCTTCGTCGGCGAGCACCTCGATGATGCGCAGGCCTTCGATCTCGGGCCCGACCATGATCTCCTCGCGCGCGACCAGCGTGCCGGTCACGAGCGCAGTCTCGGTCAGCTCCTGCGTCGAGGCCCGCACGACCGTCACAGCGGGGGCCGGGACCTCCTTCTGTGCCGTCTTGGCGGCGGGCTTGGCGCCGGCGAACGGCAGCTTCACGTGGCCGCTCGCGACCAGGGCGGCAGCGATGCCGGCGGCGCCGAGCGCGATCTTCGCATTGCGATGCATGGACGGTCAGGCCTCGATCAGTGTTGGCTGGACGGCCTGCGTGGCCGCGCCCGGGACCGGATTGAGCAGGCCGGCGATGACCTTGGTCACGGCTGGTACGGTACGACGGCCGTCGAAACCGGGATCGACGGCGCGGCGCCAGAAGAGGCCGTCGCCGAGCACGAAGAACACCTCGGTCAGCGTCGGGATGTCGAGCGTCGGCCTGATCCGGCCTTCACCCGCGAGCCGCGTGAACAGCTCCGAGAAGCTTTGCCTGACGTAGGTGTCGACCGAGCGGTGGATCTCCGCGACCCGCGGATTGCGCGTCGCCTCGACGCCGATCTCGATGCACATGAGGCGGCGGTGGCTCGGATCGTCGATGAAATAGTGCTCGGCGATGGCGCTGAGCGCAGCCATGAAGTCTGGTGAGGTCGCGAGGCGCGCGAACCGCTCCGCGAACTCGGCGCGATCCCGCTCGGCAATGCCGGCGATCAGCTGCTCCTTGGAGCTGAAGTAGACGTAGAGTGCGCCGGCCGAGACGCCCGCCTCGCGGCAGATGTCCTGCATGGTGGTGCGATGGAAGCCATGGCGCGCGAAACAAAGCTCCGCCGCATCGAGAATGTGCTCGCGGCGGGCGGCCTGGGTCTCGGGTTTCAGCTTCGGCATGGCGGCCTCGGGGTCATCGGTCGATTGGGCGGAAAATGCTCGTTTGCGACATTACAAAACGAATGATCGTTTTTCTTGCACAGCTTGATTTGATGCGTCAAGCGACAAAATGAGGATGTGTTCTCTTTGTCGCAGACCCGCGCAGGCAGCGGTCAGTCGTGCCTGCCCCGCGCCGCAGCCGGTCCATCCGGCGATGCCTGCGGCAGGTGCGCGTTGCTGGCTGGCGCCTGTGCCCAACTGCCGCGCGGCAGCGCGCGATCTGGAGGCGGACATTTCCCGGCCTAAGCTCGGGCGGATGATCTGGCGCAAGCTCAAACCCGGTGCCGAGGCGCTCGCGCGGCTGAAGCTGCGCCCGCGCGAGGTGCTGATTGCCCTGCTGCTGACACTGGCAGCGGCGGCGACGGTCGTCGTGTCGCTGACCGGCGGCAGCGGCTCGCTTCCCGCGACCCGCCAGCACACCTCGCCCGGCAGATGACGCGCTGCATTGCAGCCGCGAGGCACGCGATCATGCCGATGTCGGCTTGCGCCGCGTCGCGCGCGGCCGCGCGGGCGCAACGATGGGCGGCGAGGGCCTGGCCACGGGCGGAGCACCCTCCTTCACCCGGAACTCGGTGAGGTCCATCGTGCTCTTCCGCCCGAGACGGTCGAAGTGGCTCCTGATCCACTCTTCCGCCGCCGCCCGGCCGAGGTCGCGCAGGTAGGTGAGAAAGCTCCACTCCGCGTTGAGCTTGCTCGAAGCCGTCTCGCGCGCGAGCGCCTCGCCGCCGGCGATCAGGTGCAGGAAGACCTCGTGATAGCCGCGACCCCCGAGATCGCCCTGCCGCAGCGCGTCATTGATGAACTCGACGTGCATCAGCTCGCGGACCAGTGAGGAGTTGAACGAGATCTCGTTGACCCGGTCGTGGATCTCGCGCGCGGTCGTCGGCGTCGTGGGGCGGCGGATCGGGTTGATCTGCACGAGCAGGATGTCGCGCGACGTGCACGTGCCGAAGAACGGGTGCAGCACCGGATTTCCCATGTAGCCGCCGTCCCAGTAGGGCTCGCCGTCGATCGTCACGGCCTGGTAGAGCTGCGGCAGGCAGGCCGATGCCATCACCGCATCGACGGTGAGATCGGCGCCCGTGAACACGCGCGAGCGGCCCGAATAGACGTTGGTCGCCGACACGAATATCTGCAGGTCGCGGCAGGCCCGCACCTTGTCGAAATCGACCTCCTTCAGCAACAGCGCGCGCAGCGGATTGATGTTCAGCGGATTGAACTGGTAGGGCGAGAAGAGCTGCGTCGCGATATCGAACCAGAGCAGCGCCGGGTGGCCCGGCAGGCTCCAACCTGCGGCAAACGCGTCGAAGACCGTGCGCTGGATCGGGCTGAACACCGCCTCGCGGCTGACCGCGGCCCAGAAATCGGCGAGTTGGGCGCGGGCGCGCGGCCGCCCGCCCTCGACGAGGCCTTCGGCCAGCACGACCGCGTTCATGGCGCCGGCGCTGGTGCCGGAAAGGCCATCGATCTCGATCGCGTCTTCCTCGAGCAGCCGGTCGAGCACGCCCCAGGTGAACGCGCCGTGCGAGCCCCCGCCCTGCAGCGCCACATTGATCCGCTTGGGCGAGGCCGCATCACGGCCGTTGCGCGCCTTGTTGGATTTCCTGGTCATTCCGCCGTCCACCCGCCGTCGATCGTGTAGTTGGCGCCGGTGATCGAGGCGGCGGCATCGCTCGCCAGAAACACGGCGAGCGCGCCGACCTGATCGACCGTCACGAACTTCCGCGTCGGCTGCTTGGCGAGAAGTTTCAACTTGGCCGCCTCCTCGCTGATGCCTTCGGACCTGGCGACGTCGGGGATCTGCTTTTCGACGAGCGGCGTCCACACGAAGCCGGGCGAGATCGCATTGGAGGTGACGCCGTGCTCGGCGAGTTCGAGCGCGACGACCTTGGTGAAACCGGCGAGGCCGTGTTTCGCGGCCACATAAGCCGTCTTGAACGGCGAGGCGGTCAGCGAATGCGCGGAGCAGACGTTGATGATCCGCCCGGACTTGCGCGCTTTCATCGCGGGCACCGCGGCACGCACCGCGTGGAACGCCGACGACAGGTTGATCGCGATGATCGCATCCCACTTCTCGATCGGGAAGCTCTCGACCGGCGAGACGTGCTGGATGCCCGCATTGTTCACCAGGATGTCGACCTGGCCGAAGTCCTTCTCGGCCTTGGCGACCATATCGATGATCTGGTTGTGGCGCAGCATGTTGGCGGGGTCGAAGGCGATGCGCGTGCCATGCTTGGCGACGGCGCGGATTGCCGCCTCGTTCTCCTGCTCAGTGCCGAGGCCGTTGAGGACGACGTTGGCGCCTTCCGCCGCGAAGGCGCACGCGATCGCCTGGCCGATGCCGGAGGTCGAGCCGGTGACGATGGCGGTCTTGCCCTTGAGCTGCATGATTTTCTCCTCGTGTTGTGCGGTCGCCGTGCTCACGGAGCGCGGAAGCCGGAAAGCAGGAAGTAGTTGACGGTACGCTGCGGCCCGGCGCCTGCGGGCAGTTTGCGCGTGCCGAGCGGCTCGACCTTGGTGAACCGCGAGGTGATCGGCGTGGCATCCGGCCGAAGTGCGACGAGCAGCACCGGCTCCGGCGAGCCGGCTCGGAACGGCCGAGTGAGCTCGTAGTGGTCCTGCGGGCGGGCGGCGCCGCGCCAGGCGAGCACGGACGGCGAGCCGGCAGGCAGGTAGTAGAGCAGCTCGGCGGTGACCGAGCGGTCGTCGGTGATGATCGTCGCCACTTTTCGCTCCGCTGCGGACCCGTCGGCGACGCGGCGCGTCTCGAGCGCGAGCGCCCGCCAGCCGAGCTGGCGGGCGAGCGGATCGCCGACGAGCGGCAGCGACAGGCGCCCGGCCTGCGCGGTTGCAACCCCGATCAAGGCGAGCACGGCGACATGCAGGGCGAGCGAGGCCTCGAGCCAGCGCCGCGCCAGGTCGCGCACGAGCGTTGCGGTGACCAGCACCGTCGCCGCGACATAGGCGAGGGCGGCCCAGTTCGCGTGCGCACGTGAGATCAGAGCCTGCGCGGTGACGATCGCGACGATCGGCAGCGAGAAGGCGAGCAGCAGCCGGTCGGCGCTCGGCACGCCCTGGCGATAGGCGCGCAGTGCAATCGCGAGCAGCGCGGCAAAGAGGACCGGCCCGAACACGCCGAACTGGGCGAGGAAGAACTCCGCCGCCTTCATCGGGTGGACGAGGCTGCCCCCCCATTTCGCATTGTCGGCGGTGTGCGCGAAGGTCGCGAAGCTGTGCTGGGCGTTCCAGGCGAGGTTCGGCGCGATCAGCAGCAGGGCAATCGCCAGTGCCGCCCAGAGCCGCAGGTCGCGCAGCAAGCCTCGATGCGCGGGCGTTGCGAGCAGATACAGACCAAGGCAGACACCGAAGTAGGCCATCGCGTACTTGGCATTGAGGCCGAGGCCGAGCGCCACGCCGAGCACGATCGCCGGCGTCCACGCCCGCGTCTCGAGGAGGCCGATGAGGCCGATCAGCGCGACCGCCCAGCAGAGCAGCAACGGCACATCGGTCGATATGATGCCGGCCGACACCGACACGCCCGGCAGCGTCGCGAAAACCATCGCCGACCATAGGCCGGTCGTCGCATCGTAGAGCCGGCGGCCGATGCGGAAGATGGCCACAGCCGTCAGCGTGTGCAGGACGGGCGACGGCAGGCGGATGCAGAACTCGGACGCCCCGCAGACCTCGGTCGCGGTGCGGATGATCCAGGCGACGAGGGGCGGCTTCGAGTAGTAGCCGAATGCCGGCTCGCGGCTCCAGGACCAGTATTGCGCCTCGTCGAAGAAAAGCTCGGTGGCGTTGTAGTGAAGCGCGAGGAGCCGGACCGCCAACAGCCCGAGCAAAGCCCCAGCCAGCCAAAGGACGAGCGGCGGCTCGGCGGCGGTCGGCTCGGTTCGGGTCAGGGTCATGCCGGCGCGGGATCCTGTCTGGCGGCATCCGATCGGCCTGCTTTACAAGGTTGTGTGCGCTGCGAAAAGGCTGCTACGGTCCCGCTGATCGACGCCAGAACATCCATGGCTGCCTCCGGCTCGCGGCCTGAGACGCCCGCAGCGAGACCGATGTTGATCTCCGTTGTCATTCCAGCGCTCAACGAGGCTGGCAACATCGGCCGGTTGGTCGAGGAGACCTACGCCTGCGTGCCCGCTGCCATGCTCGCCGAAGTGATCGTCGTCGACGACGGCAGCGTCGATGCCACACCCGCCGAGGTCAAGGCGCTCGTCGCCTCGGGCCGCTACGCGGGCCTGCGCTATTTGCGCCACAGCCAGCGCAGCGGCCAGAGCACGGCGATGCGCACCGGGATCTTGGCGGCAACGAGCCCCGTCATCGCGACCATGGACGGCGACGGCCAGAACGACCCGCGCGACATCCCGCGCCTGCTCGCGAAGCTCGGGGACCCTGGCGGTGGCGGCCCGGCGCTCGTCGGCGGCGTGCGCACCAACCGGCAGGCGGAAGGCTCGAAGCGGTGGGCCTCCATTGCGGCGAACCGCATCCGCGATTGGGTGCTGAAGGACGACTGTCCGGATACCGGCTGCGGCATCAAGGTCTACTGGCGCGAGGCGTTCTTGCGCCTGCCATTCTTCACAAGTATGCACCGCTACCTGCCGGCGCTGTTCCTGACCTACGGCCACCGCGTCACCTACCTGCCGGTCAACGACCGCGCGAGGCAGGCGGGTGTTTCGAAGTACAACAACCTCGGCCGGGCGCTGATCGGGATCTACGACCTGGTCGGTGTCAGCTGGCTGCGGCGCCGAACGAAGGCGCCCGGCGTGGTCGAGGACGTCCGATCGGCGGGTCCGACGGCAGCGAGAGACGGCGAGTCATGACGCTCTTCGGCGAGTTGTCGCAGTGGTGGGCCCGGGTCACCGGCCTCGAGCTCGCCTGGCTCGCGTTGGGGCTCGGCGGGCAGGCGATGTTCTCGGCACGCTGGATCGTCCAGTGGCTCGCGAGCGAGCGGATGCGCCGCTCGATCGTGCCGGAGACGTTCTGGTACCTGAGCCTGATCGGCGGGCTGATGGTTCTCGCCTACGGCATCTGGAAGCGCGAGCCGGTGATCATCCTCGGCCAGTTCGGCGTGTTCATCTACGCCCGCAACATCTACTTCCTGCTGCGCGCCAAGGGTGATCCGGCGGCGGCCAAAGGTCCGCGCTTTCCGGCCGAATGAACCTGGCACGCCGGGGCGAGTTCACGCGCGATCACTTGTTTGTCATGAGGAGGCTGCACAGTCGCCTCCCGCTCTTGCTGCCGTTAGGCTGCGGCCATCCACATCCTGGAGCCCCGTCATGCACCGCCTCGTCCTCGCTGTCCTCGCGTCACTTCTCCTCGCCCTTCCGGCGCTCGCCGATGCCGGGCTCACGATCGTCGAGAGCAAGCGCTCGGTGAAGGACACTCTCGATGCGATGGCAAAAGCGCTCGAGGAGAAGGGCATCAAGGTCGTCGCACGCGTCGATCATGCCGCCGGCGCCAAAGCCGCCGGCTTGGAGTTGCGCCCATCGGAGGTTCTCATCTTCGGCAGTCCCAAGCTCGGAACGCCGCTCATGCAATCGAAGCCCGAGATCGGCATCGACCTGCCGATGAAGGCGCTCGCCTGGCAGGACGCGAGCGGCAAGGTGTTCCTTGCCTACACCAAGCCGGAGGCGCTGAAGGCGCGCTATGGCATCGCCGGCAAGGATGAGGTGTTCAAGGCGATGGCCGGCGCGCTCGCAGCCTTTACTGCCGGCGCTTCCGGGAACTGAGCGACGCGGGCTCGGCGGCCTGTTGTGCTCCAGGCATGGATGAGCGCCCGCCGCGGCGAGGCGAGGCGGTGCCTCGACTGAGCAATCTTCGCCACCCGACAAGCCCTTAACCGGCAAAATGCGTTGTGCTAGCGTCCCGCCCAACCGGCCGGCCGTTGGGGCGGCCACAACTTGCGACCCTGGGAGGGACTGACACGATGTCGACCATGCGACTGAAGCTCGCCGCCGCAATCGCCGCGCTGGCGCTCGGGGGGGCAACCGCGAACGCGCAGGAGCTCAAGATCGGCCTCTCCGCCGAGCCCTCGGCGATGGACCCGCATTTCCACAACCTCACGCCGAACAACGGCATGCTCTCCCACATCTTCGAGCGGCTGGTGGAGACCGCGCCGGACAACAAGCTGGTCCCGGGCCTCGCCGAAAGCTGGAAGACGACCAGCGACACCGCGTGGCAGTTCAAGCTGCGCAAGGGCGTGAAATGGCATGACGGCGCGCCGTTCTCGGCCGACGACGTGCTCTTCACGTTCGAGCGGGCACCGAACGTGCCGAACAGTCCGTCGAGCTTCGCCTCCGCCGTCAAGGGCAAGACGGTGAAGAAGATCGACGACCACACGATCGAGATCTCGACTCCCGCCCCGCATCCGCTGATGCCGAACGACCTCTCGAACCTGCTGATCGTCTCGCGCAAGCACGGCACCGGCGCCAAGACCGAGGACTACAACTCGGGCAAGGCGGCGGTCGGCACCGGTCCCTACAAGTTTGGCGCCTATGTCCCCGGCGACAAGATCGAGATGACCTCCAATGCCGACCACTGGGGCGGCAAGCCGAAGTGGTCGAAGCTGACGTTCAAGCCGATCAAGGCGGGCCCGGCGCGCGTCGCGGCGCTGCTCGCCGGCGACGTCGACATCATCGAGGACGCGCCGACCGCCGACATCGAGCGGCTCAAGAAGGAGCCGAAGGTCGAGGTCAGCCAGGGCGTATCGCGCCGCGTGATCTACTTCCACATGGACCAGTTCCGCGATGAGTCGCCGTTCATCAAGGGCAAGGACGGCAATGCGATCAAGAACCCGCTGCGCGACAAGCGCGTGCGGCTCGCGCTCTCGAAGGCGATCAACCGCGACGCGATCGTCTCGCGCGTCATGGAGGGCGTCGCAATACCGGCCGGCCAGCTGCTCGATACGAGCTTCTTCGGCACCTCGAAGACGCTGAAGCCGGTCGCCTTCGATCCCGATGGCGCCAAGAAGCTGCTTGCCGAGGCCGGCCATCCGAACGGCTTCAAGCTGACGCTGCACGGCCCCAACGGGCGCTACACCAACGACGTCAAGATCGCCGAGGCGGTTGCGCAGATGTTCACCCGGGTCGGCATCGAGACGTCAATCGAGACGCTGCCCCCTGCCGTGTTCTTCAATCGCGCCTCGGTCGGCGCCAACGGCCAGCCGGAGTTCTCCTTCATCCTCGTCGGCTGGGGCTCGGACACCGGCGAGACGTCGAGCCCGCTCAAGTCGCTGCTCGGCACCTTCGACAAGGACAAGGGGACGGGCACCGCCAACCGCGGCCGCTACTCCAACCCCGAGCTCGACAAGCTCGTCGCGCAAGCGCTCGCGACCGTCGACGATGCAAAGCGCCAGGACCTGCTCGCCAAGGCGTCGGAGGTCGCCATGAGCGATGTCGGGCTCATTCCGTCGCATTACCAGATCAACACCTGGGCGACACGGAAGGGCCTCAAGTATAAGGCTCGAGCCGACGAGTACACGATGGCAGGCAACGTCGAAAAGTAGCGCGCCCGGCCGGTATCCGGTCGGAAGTGACAGCTCAGGGGTGGCCCTGCGGCCACCCCTCATTGCGTGAAGATGCCTGACCAGCTCTACTTCGGCAGCAGAACCTTGTCGACCACGTGAATGACGCCGTTGGACTGGCGCACGTCGGCGATCGTGACGCGCGCGGTGCCGCCATTCTCGTCCGTGACCGTCACTTTGCCGCCATCCGCCTTCAGCACCAGCGTTGCGCCGCTGACTGTCTTCACCGCGTGCCGCCCGCCACCGTCCTTGACCATCTTCTTGACGGCGCTGCTGAGCGCATTGGCAGCGACCACATGCGAGGTCAGCACCTTGGTCAGCTGCGCCTTGTTCTCGGGCTTCAGCAGCGTCTCCACGGTACCCTTCGGCAGTTGCGCGAACGCGGCGTTGGTCGGCGCGAACACCGTGAACGGCCCAGGCCCCGACAGCGTCTCGACGAGGCCAGCCGCCTTCACCGCCGCGACGAGCGTCGTGTGATCCTTCGAGTTTACGGCATTCTGGATGATGTTCTTGTTCGCGAACATCGGCGCTCCGCCGACCGTCACCGGCGCAGCCGTCGCCGAGCCGCTGCCCGATCCGGCGGCGCTGCCCGACCCGGCCTTGCTGACGTGAGAGGCCGCCTGGCCTCGATCGGCAAGTCCTATTGTCAGGCCAAGGGCAACGACAGTCGCGACCGCGCCGAGGCGCCGCATTGAGCTGGATTGCATCACAACATCTCCATGGAGTTTTCTGCGCCCGTTTCGGCGCTGTCGATTCTTACTGAGTTGCGACCCCGATGGTTTCGCCCCGTCCTGGTCACGACTGCGTGTTCGGCTGCGTTCGGCGAAATATTGAACGGGCGGCGCGCCGGGCGTCGCCAGCGACCGGCTACTCGGCTATGCTTGCCGCTGTCGGACCCATTGTCCTAGCCGGGGTTTCACCAGCAGGCCGTCATGACCGCGTTCGTCCTCCGCCGTCTGTCGCAGAGCGTGCTCGTGGTCGCCGTCATGTCGCTGATCGTGTTCTTCGGCCTGCATGTGGTCGGGGACCCGATCTACATGCTGATCAATCCGCAGGCCGACCAGAAGGATATCGAGGCGGCGATCAAGGCGCTCGGCCTCGACCGGCCGATATGGGAGCAGTACTGGCACTTCCTCGGCGGGGCGCTCACGGGCGACCTCGGCAAGTCGTTCGTGTTCGGCGAGCCGGCGCTCAAGGTCATCGTCCAGCGCATGCCGGCGACGATCGAGCTCGCGGTCGCCGCGCTCGCCATGTCGGTGCTGCTCGGGATCCCGCTCGGCCTCTACGCGGGCCTCAATCCGGAGAGCCCCATCTCCAAGACGATCATGGCAGGCTCGATCGTCGGCTTCTCGCTACCGACGTTCTGGGTCGGGCTGATGCTGATCATGGTGTTCGCGGTGATGCTCGGCTGGCTGCCGTCGACCGGGCGCGGGCAGACCGCGACGTGGCTCGGCGTGACGTCGAGCCTATTCACGGCTAATGGCCTGCAGCACATCTTCCTGCCGGCGCTCAATCTCGCATTGCTGAAAATCAGCCTCGTCATCCGCCTGACGCGGGCCGGCACGAGAGAGGCGATCCACCAGGACTACATCAAGTTCGCGCGCGCCAAGGGATTGTCGAACCGGCGCGTGGTCGGCGTGCACCTCCTGAAGAACATCCTCATTCCGGTGGTGACGGTGCTCGGCCTCGAGTTCGGCAACCTCGTCGCGTTTTCGGTCGTCACCGAGACGATCTTCGCCTGGCCCGGCATGGGCAAGCTGCTGATCTCCTCGATCCAGTCCCTCGACCGCCCCGTCATCGTCGCCTACCTCATCATGATCGTGCTGATGTTCATCGTCATCAACCTCGTGGTCGACATCCTCTACTCGATCCTCGATCCCAGAGTGCGTCTCGGGGAGAAGAGTGCATGAGTCTCGCTGAATCCACCCCTGTCAGGACCTCGACAAACGGCGCGGTGCCGGCCCGCATCGAGACGCCGTTTCGCCGCTTCGTCTCCGATTACTGCGAGAGCGGCCTCGCCGTGTTCGCGCTGGCCTTGCTCGGCATGATCGTGCTGCTCGCCCTGCTCGCCCCGTGGATCACGCTGCAGAACCCCTACGACCTCGCCCAGGTCGACGTGCTCGACAGCCGCCAGCCGCCCGGGACCAAGAGCATGACCGGCTACACGTTCTGGCTCGGCAGCGACGGCGCCGGACGCGATCTGCTCTCGGCAATGATCTACGGCCTGCGCATCTCGCTCACCGTCGGCGTCGCCTCCGGACTTATCGCCATGGTGATCGGCACGGTCGTCGGGATGACCGCGGCCTATTCGGGCGGGCGCACCGAGTCACTGATCATGCGGCTCGTCGACCTGCAGCTCTCGTTCCCGGCAATCCTGCTCGCATTGATGCTGATCGCCGTGCTCGGCAAGGGAGTCGACAAGATCGTCATCGCCCTCGTCACCGTGCAGTGGGCCTACTATGCCCGCACCGTGCGGGGCACAGCGCTGGTCGAGCGGCGAAAGGAGTACGTGGAGGCCGCGCGGTGCCTCGGCTTGAGCCATGCGCGCGTGCTCTTCAAGCACATCCTGCCGAACTGCCTGCCACCGCTCATCGTCGTCGCGACCGTCCAGGCGGCCCACGCCATCGCGCTCGAGGCGACGCTGTCGTTCCTCGGCGTCGGCCTGCCGCAGACCGAGCCGTCGCTCGGACTGCTGATCTCGAATGGCTTCGAGTACATGCTGTCGGGCAAGTACTGGATCAGCTTTTTCCCCGGCGTGGCGCTGCTCGTCACCATCGTCGCCATCAACCTCGTCGGCGACCAGCTCCGCGACGTGCTCAATCCGAGGCTCAAGCGGTGAACGCGGCCGCCCCGACACTCGAGGTCTCAGGCCTCCGGACGCACTTCTTCACCAAGGCCGGCGTCGTCAAGGCGGTCGACGGCATCGACCTCGCGATCCGGCCGGGGGAGGTGCTTGGCCTCGTCGGGGAATCGGGCTCGGGCAAGTCGATCACCGGCTTCTCGATCCTCGGCCTGGTCGATCCGCCGGGGCGCATCGTCGCGGGCTCGATCCGCTTCAAGGGCCGGGAGCTGACGACGCTCGGCGCGGAGGCGATCCGCGCGCTGCGCGGCAACCGCATCGCGATGATCTTCCAGGACCCGATGATGACGCTCAATCCGGTCCTGCGCGTCGACACCCAGATGGTGGAGACCGTGCGGGCGCACGCCGATGTCGACAAGGGCGCGGCGCTCGAGCGCGCGCGGGCGGCACTGACTGAGGTCGGCATCCCTTCGCCGGAGCGGCGCTTGAGGTCCTACCCGCACGAGCTCTCGGGCGGCATGCGCCAGCGCGTTGCGATCGCCATCGCGTTCCTCAACAAGCCCGACCTGATCATCGCCGACGAGCCGACCACCGCGCTCGACGTGACGATCCAGGCGCAGATCCTGCACCTCGCGCAGGAACTCTGCCGCAACACCGGCACCGCGCTGATGTGGATCACGCACGACCTCGCCGTGATCAGCGCGCTTGCCGACCGTATCGCGGTCATGTACGCCGGCCGCATCGTCGAGCAGGGCGCGGCCGACGCCGTGATCGGCCGGCCTTCGCATCCCTACACGCGCGGCCTGCTCAATTCGGTGCCGAGCGCGAACAAGCGCGGCGAGCGGCTGGTGCAGATTCCAGGCATGACGCCATCGCTGCTGAGCCTGCCCGGAGGCTGCGCGTTCCGTACGCGCTGCCCGATCGCTGCGCCTGAGTGCTGCGAGGAGCCGCGCGAGCGCGAGCTCGCCGGGGGCCATCGCGTGCGCTGTTGCCAGCCGTTGCGCTAGTACCCGGAATCACAAATGGCTGGTACGCATGACGATCGAGGACAATCGCCAGCCAGGAGCGGCGCGACGACCGATGCCGTCGCATCGGACGAGCGTCGCGACGCCGCCGGCGGCCGTCCTCGGTCGCCCGCAGGGTCGCGGCCCGCTGGCGCCCGCTCCGTCGCGCGCCTTGCAGGTAGCCCAGGCTACCTGCTGCGGCACGCTCCTGGCGGTTCGCCTCGCGGCTCCGCGATCAGGCGTGCCAGCCATTTGTGATTCCGGGTGCTAGGTCCGATCATGCTGCAGCTCGCCGAGCCGATCCCCGTCCGACCGCTCGCCGCCGACCGCGCCGACGACTACACGCTGGTCCGCCGCGCCATCCGCTTCCTCACCGAGACCTGGGAGGAGCAGCCCGACCTCGACCGGCTCGCCCGCCACGTCGGGCTCTCGCCAGCGCACTGCCAGAAACTCTTCAAGCGCTGGTGCGGCTTGAGCCCCAAGGAGTTCGTGCAGGCGATCACGGTCGACCATGCCCGCGGCCTGCTCACCGGCGCGGCAAGTGTGCTCGACGCCTCCCATGCCGTCGGCCTCTCGGGCGGCGGCCGCCTGCACGACCTCTTCGTCGACCATGAGGCGATGACACCGGGCGACTTCAAGCGCCGCGGCGCCGGCCTCGACATCGCCTACGGCTTCCATCCGAGCCCGTTCGGCGAGGCGCTGCTGATGGCGACCGACCGTGGCGTTGCCGGCCTCGCGTTCGTCAACGAGGACGCCGGCGAGACGCGTGCCGATGCGCTCGCGGACATGACGCGGCGCTGGCCCGAGGCCGAGGTCCACGAGGCGCCGGAGCGGACCGCGCCCCACGTCGCGCGCATCTTCGAGCCGGCACGATGGCGCGCCGAGACGCCGGTGCGGCTCGTGCTGATCGGCACCGACTTCGAGGTGCGCGTGTGGGAAACGCTGCTGCGCATCCCCATGGGCCACGCCGTGCGCTACGCCGATATCGCGCGCCATCTCGGCCAACCGACGGCCGCCCGCGCAGTCGGCAGCGCCGTCGGGCGCAACCCGATCTCCTTCGTCGTGCCGTGCCATCGCGTCCTGCGCGGCGACGGCAACCTCGGCGGCTATCACTGGGGCCTCACCCGCAAGCGCGCGCTCATCGGCTGGGAGAGCGGACGCCTCGCCGCATCGCCGGAGCAGCGGCTGGCGGTATGATGGCCGCGGTCGGCGAT
>Ga0209398_1000578_pt1 | contig 22144 bp, 18 predicted proteins | sample AshMeaBigSpring_FD_184125 | JGI IMG/M metagenome (GOLD analysis project Ga0209398, IMG submission 184125) | Groundwater microbial communities from Big Spring, Nevada to study Microbial Dark Matter (Phase II) - Ash Meadows Big Spring (SPAdes)... | ecosystem: Environmental > Aquatic > Deep... | reverse complement strand
CCCAAGTGCTAGTAAATATCTTAAAGGGCAGGTATAATTCTTCTTTTCGAAAAAATAATATTAGACACAGTTCTGTGAATACTACCAATTTCATTTTTACCAACCAGATAAACAATTAATTTACGTACAATATTTAGTGTGGGTTCGTGATAAAGATAAATGAAAAAGGTGAACGAACAACATGTACACAATAACTTGTTTTTAGTAAGATCAAAATCCGAAAGCACTAAATAATCATATATGTACCATATTGCAACTATGCCTAATGCAATGATAGGAATAGTTAAGTGTTCCCATATAAAGCTGTTTGTTGAAAGTTGTAAAAAACATAATGCTAAAAATACCAGTGTAGATGTTTGTGCAACAAATTTACTCGTATGATTTAAATTGAAATTTTTCAAATAACCACCAATTCCAAACCATAAAAGAGCCAACAATGGTACTGTTTGTATGGGATAAATTATATTAAAAATTAAAACCAATAATAACCAATACCATTTGAAGTATTTATATAAAAAATACCATATTGGAGAAAACAGAACAAGTATAATAAGATCTCTTAAAAACCAAAGTTGAAAAGCCATTGGAGCTGATCCGTTTTTACCATAAAAAGTTTTAATTAAAATATCGAGCCAGTTTTCATTAAACAATGATAATATAGAACTATTCATAAAACGATTAGTACCCGGAACCAATGCTACACTAACCCCAAATGCCACAAAGAAAAGTGCAGACAAAATATATGGTAACACTAAACTTTTAATTCGCTTCTTTATTTTGTCAATAATTGATACTATGCCATTGGGGATATTTAAATAAAATAAATAACCCGATATGATGTAAAACAATGGAACAGCACATCTACCTAACATGCTCGAAATAAAGTTTTGGGTATATGCTATCACTTTAAAGCCAGCAATCTCATCGGCATGAAAACCAGAATGAATATATAACACAAATACAATCAATAAAAATGAAAGTACTTTAATCTTATCGCTCAAATATTGATTCATATATTTGAATGTTATTATAACTATAAATTATACTTTTGTTTCAAGAATGCAATAATTTTGTTATTATCACCACCAAACACCCGCTTTATCTCCCATATTTTAGCATCAACCAAAAACCGATACCAAAAACCTTGAAGTACATGCCACATAAAACCTTGTTTGCCATCGAGGAAACCAGCTTGAAGGATATAGTGTAGCATAAAGTTTAGAGCTGGGCGTACAAACAACGGAAAGTTCAGGTACTTTTGTTTTAACAACCGTTTACGCTCAGCTTCGCCACCCCACAAACTTGCTTTTACACTTGTGTCGTTTTGTAAACTGTAGAGAGTCAGAAAATAATCAATAGCTTCGCGCGTGGCGTAGTTATTGTGCTTAGTAATCCACCAACTGAGGTTGTTCAAATTATCGTCGACAAAATCGAGCTGCCACATTATGGCTTTACCCTGCGTAAGTACGATGTGCTCATCCATCCAACGATTTTCGCAAACGCCATGCCCAGCTCGGTAAATGCGTAAGTTCCATTTGGGATACCAACCGCCATGCACTAATGGCTTACCCATAAATACAATTTTACGACTAATAACAACCCCTGATACTTCTGCCGCCAAATTACTTAAATAATTTCGAACGTCTACACCTCTTTTGTTATCAATATATTCATCAGCATCAATTCGTAGAATCCAATCGGTAGTTATAGGGCAATTCGCAATGGCCCAGTTATATTGTACAGCCTGATTTACAAAGGTATTACACATCGTTGTTGCACCTAACTCTTCGGCTATTTTCAACGTATTATCCGTACTGTACGAATCAATAACATAAATGGTTTCGGCAATACCCTTTAGGGAGTTAATACAACGGGCAATGTGCAACTCTTCGTTGTAAGTAAGAATAATGGCGGTTATTGTTTGCATTTTTTAGTACTTGATTTCAAGTTTATGTAGTATATTTTCGGTACTCATTTCCATTTTCGAGAATGCAAACCATCGTTTGCCTAAACCCTTCAACGATGCGCCGATATGATAGACAGTGAGTTGGTCAATAATCAAGAATCAATCGTGCGACTTTTTGAAAACCTCAACCACAATAGGCGGATATTGTTTTCTATAACGGAAAATTCTTTACAGAAGTTCTTTAAGTTGGTCGAAATTTGGTAGCATTTTTTTGTAATTCTCAGGTAAGTCTTTGTATGTTTTGTAAGTTACTACACCCATCGGTTTTGAAGTATCTCGAAATGAAAATTCAACAATTTTGTTGTTCTTTTCTTTACATAAAATAATTCCTATCGAAGGATTTTCGTGTGGCTGTTTTACGTATTCGTCAAGCGCCGATAAATACAAATTCATTTTGCCAGCATATTCAGCCTTGAATTTTCCTTTTTTTAAATCAATAGCCACCAAACTTTGAAGCTTTCTATTGAAAAATAACAAATCAATAAAATACTCTTCATTTTCTATACATAATCGGTATTGATTTCCAATAAAACAAAAATCGACACCCAGTGCCATTATAAATTTTTTAATATTCAGTATGATTTCTAGCTCTAAAACTCGTTCGTTTAACTCCTCATCAGCATCATGTATGTTTATAAAATCGAGCAACATTTCATCTTTAAATATCATTAATGCCTTATGCTTAAATTGTTGTTCGGGTAATGTATGTTCAAAGTTATGGCTTAACTGACCTATTTGCTTGTGAAGCTGATTTTTTAGGTGATGTTTTAGTGTTTCGTAGTTCCAATACTCAGTTGAACATTTTTGCAGATAAAATAGGCGTGTTTCAGCAGTTTTTACTGTTTGCAGTATTGCTAAATGTTGCGAAAAGCCTAATCTGAAAAACGATTCTTCTAAATCGTCAGAAATCGTCTGACGATTTAAACTTCTTAAATCGTCAGAAATCATCTGACGATTTAAACTTCTTAAATCGTCAGAAATCATCTGACGATTTTCAATCCTCATAAAATCAAACAAATCTTCCGACGAGTTTTTTAGTAAGATAGGTTCTAGTTCAACCCACTCTTCGTAAAAAATACGCATATTTTTAAGATTGGTGGCCGAAAAACCACGCAAACCACTTAGTTCTTGTTGAAGCATGCCCGAAATACTATCAATAGCACCACCCCCCCAACTTTTACTTCTACTATTTACCGATACATATTTACCAACAAAATAATAAAGCAGCAACATCTCTTTGTTTACAAGTCTAGCTGCCGTATATCGACTTTTTAAAATAGCATTTTTTAATTGCATTACAGCGTCCAAATAAACCGATACCTTATTTGTGTTATTCATCTGTTCATTTACCATTTATTCAATTTTTTCATTCTTCCATTCTTCATTTCTTCTTCTTTTCTTTAAGACCCCCTTTCGGTATTAACGGGCTTCACCACATCAATCTCTTATCACCCGCTTTTTTATAAACTGTGCCGGGTTGCCACCAACTACTGTCCAGGGTTCTACATCTTTAAATACCGAACTTGTAGCTCCTACAATTGCACCTTCACCTATAGATACTCCCATTGATATAAATGCTCTCGCTCCAATCCATGCATTTTTTTTAATTAGAATTGGGGCTACAATCAATGAATCATCGTGTGAATTTATTTTTGATGTATCGTGACCAGCACTACATAAGTAACTATACTGCGAAACTGTTACATTCTCCTCTAATTCAATCATCGATTGATTATAGCAAATAACATTTGGTCCAATCCATGCATTTTTACCCATTTTTAAATTCCAAGGTGCCCAAATCTTTACTGAGGCATAAATGCCGGAATTATGTTTTAAATCTGCTCCGAAAATCCGTAAAAGAAACAAACGCCAAGGGTTAAATAACTTTGTACCAAAAGGACGGAATAACAGCATCCAAACTATATTCCAAATTGCACGTATAAGTTTATTTTTAAAACTCAGCCGACCGGGGTATTTTCGTTCTAATTTTTCCATACATTACATACGTTCAATATATTCTTCGATAATAGGAAATACAGCACATGTAGAGTTTATACCTCCAGCACGTGGCAATATACCTGTATTGACAACTAATAAATTATTAAATTGATTATAAAAATCGTCGAGCGATTCAAAATCAGAATAGATACCGAATGGGTGATATGTGTCCTCGTATTTTTCCATGTTGGTTTTTTCATTAACAACTTCATAAGTTACTTTATTCGAATCGAGATAATCCTGAATCATTTTTTTTGATTTAGCAAACAATTCTTCTGTTTTACTGTCAATGCTGAAATCAATTTCCAATCCCTTTTCTACAAATTTATCTCTTTTATCGTAAAGTTCTATTTTGCCCGAATCTACCGGATTTTCTATGTCAATTTGTAAATAATACTCATTGTTATACACATACATCGTTTTCTCTACAAACATGCACCAAGCAAATTGTAAACATGAGGGTATATCACGTACAATGTTTCCAATAAGACCGAAACTGATTTTACGTCCAAAAAGCAGTTTTTTAAGATTTTGAAAAAATGGGAAATCAGCATTGTAAATTGGATGACAAAAAAATGAAACACCTTCAATTTCGCCTATCAATCGTTTTGTAATTAATGATGTACCCTCAATTTTAAAAGCTAAATCTACTTCATTGCTTAACTTTGTTCCACTCTTAATTTTAAATACCCGTTGCGATAAATGGTCCGAAAATGGAACTGATTCAGATTTAGTCAACTTAGAATTTAATAATAATCGGGCAGATTCGAATGCACCTGTTGCTAAAAAATACGAATCGTAGCTTGCTTTATGTCGTACACCTTGCAAAATATATTCAATATCCTTAATACTTCCGTTTATATCCGAATTGAGCTTTACCACTCGTCGATTTGTTAAAACATGAATCTGATTTTTGTTGGCTATACCCAAAAAGCGGTATAAATTTCGGTTAAAATAGCCCAACCATATTCCGGTTTTAATAAACAAATCGATGCTGATAGTTGGCTCTCCAGCTTCATTTCTCAGTCTGAAACGCGAGAAAACTGTTTTACTCCACTTTTTATTTACGGCTACAATATCTTTTAAATAACCCTTAGCGTTTTTAAAATCATTATCCGAAAAAGTAAACAACTGACCACCCCACTTAACTGATGCACCGCCTAACCCAAAAAAGCGCCCTTTTTGCAGACCAGTGTAATTTGCTTTTACATGCGACAAATAGCCAATCTCTTGTTCATCTTTTAGTTTAACGTCACCAACATCATACAAATAAATAGTTTCGTGTGGAAACTTTTCACTTAAAACACTGCAAATATAACTGCCATAAGCACCTGCACCAATTACACAAAATTTTCGTTTTCCCAACTGCAAATTTAACACATTCTCAGTTGCTTTACTAGTGTATATAGTTGTACGGTACAATCCACAAATTTTTGAATAATGCTGTGGTTTCAGTACACCAATTTTATGCATAAATGTTGCTAAATGCCATATTGGGAAACGTGGAATAGTTACTATTCGACCACCCCACTGATTTTGGGCAAATTTATATTTTGTTCCTGTTTCTGTATTATTATCAAATAGGTGATATACTTTTTCCTTTTTATCCGATTGTATAATTTTTACCAATGCTTTGTGCAAAATACTTCGGTTGATAAGCGGTAGGGTAGTTTTTTTATCACCAAACAACAAATTAATAAAAGTTAGAGATTTAATAATGCCCGATTTCGAAACCTCACATCCGGTTGCATATACATAACCTGGTCGTACAAACGAAACTGTTAAACCTTCCACAGGGTTATCTACTATATACTTGTCTACAGCCACTTTTACAGCTGCATATCCACTTTTTAATCGTATATCGGTTTCAATTACCGATGTTTCATCAATCCATGCAGCATTGTTTGGATAAACACTGATAGACGATATCTGAATTAAATGTTTTATATTTTTCTTTTTACAAAACGCTAATAACTCTTTGATGTAGGTAATATTCTCCTCAACGCTTTTTTCTTTTAAAAAGATGAAATTCAATACCGTATCATAATTCTCAAGACCTGAATTAGTTGACATGTTAAGCACATCACCTGTTGTCGTATTTCCTTTCTTTACTTCATCGCCACGCGAGAAACAGTCGTACGCAATACCGGATTTGTCAAATAATGTTAACAGACCATTGGCTACAAACGAGCGTTCACCACATACTAACAATTTTTTCATAAAAAATTTATATAATTTGTATACATCGATTGAGCAACTTGTTTAATATTGTATTTATCTGCTATCAGCTTACGACCATTTAATCCCATTTCGTGTAGTTTATCACTTTCCAGTTCGATTGCTACTTTCAATGCTTTTATCAGATTTTCTACATTTAATTCAATCCACCAACCACATTTTACTGAGTTTAACTCGCTCCAGGGTGCACCGGTGGTAGTTATTACGGGTAATCCCGTATACAGGGCTTCGGCTATTACAATGCCATAGTTTTCGGAATGAGTAGGCAGTACATATAAATCGGCATCGGTGTAGAGTTGCCATTTGGCAGCGCCATATACTCCACCTACAAAGTGAAACTGCTCACCTACGCCCAATTGGCTGGCAAGTTGTTTTAATTGTGCTATATAGTTTGTTTCACCCTCGCCAGCAATGGTTATTTGCAGGTGAGGGTTGTTTATGGCCGCAATGGCTTGTATTAATACATCAATTCCTTTTTTGGGGTGTACCCGCGACAAGAATAAGATGTTTTTTACCTTGTTCCAACTTGTTTTTTGTTTTATTTGACTTAAATCGACCCCATTGGGCACAATGAAGGCTGGGTTTGTAAAGCCGAGCTTCCGAAACTGGTCAAGCTCTTGCTGTGCTGTGGCGTGTAACATTTGCGCCCTGCGTATGGCTTTGCGTTGGTAGAGCCATAAGGCTAACTGCTTGCGTACGGGGTGACGTTGAAGTATCCAGGGTTCCAACATGCCATGTGGCGATAAGAGCACAGGAATATTTAATTGCTGTGCTGTCTGCTGAAACCACCAACTTTGAGGTTGCCATATACCGTTAATGTGTACTAGGCTGGGGTTCGACTGGCGCAATAGCTTTTTAAATGTTGCTTTAATCCAAAAGTAACGCCAGGGGTTTAGGTTTACGAAATGTGTTTTTATACCTGCAATAGTAGCTGGGTTAGCCGATGTGCCTGTTACAAGTTCAAGGGCTATCTGTTCTGCTAGGGGTGGAGCTAATAGCTCCATAAAGGTAGTGGTTCCACCGCTTGTTTTGTCGATGGAGCTTACAAACTGAATTACTTTTTCGGGTTTCATATGATTAACAGTTAAATAAACAAAGTTCGGTTTATCGCCATTGCCCAGTTCCCATTGGTAAAGCTTTTTCATTTTTTGAGCTACGGCATCTATTTGGTAGTTTTGAAGCATTAACTCGCGACCACGCTCACCCATTAATTGACGTTCGGTTGCTGTGAGTGCAAAGGCTTGTGTAAGTGCAGTACGAATATTGGCTACACTGAGTGCTATCCACCAACCACATTGGTGTGTTTCGAGTTCTTGCCATGGGGTGTCGTGGGTTGTAATTACGGGTACACCCATTGCTAAAGATTCGGCCACCACCATGCCAAAGTTTTCGGAATAGGTTGGCAATATCATTAACTCGGCCGAGGCCAGAAAATCCCATTTCTCAGAACCATACAAGGCACCTACTAATTGGGCATTAATTTTTTCGGTTTTTATTTTGTTTGCTAGACTTTCTATGTAATTTGGCGAACCTTCCCCCGCTATTTCAAGCGACCACCCAGTCGTGTCCATCGTTTTCCAAGCGTCGAGCAGTAGCTCAATGCCTTTTTTGGGATGCAGGCGCGAAATAAACACGACCTTACGGCTGTTTTTAGGTTGTGGGTTGTAGGGTATGGCCGATAAATCGATACCATTGGGCACAACGGCTATGGGGTTGCTAAACCCCAATCGGCGCAGTTGTTCCATTTCGGCAATGCAGGTAGCGTGTAGGCAGGCCGCACGGTTAATGTCGTTGCGCTGATAGAGCCACAAGGCCAGTTGTTTGCGACGCACATGGCGTGCCATAATCCATGGTTCCAACATGCCACGAGGTGTAATAATATATGGTATGCCTACACGACGGGCACGACGAGCCATAATGTGCATGTACGGATCCCATACGTGTTGTAGGTGTACCACATCGCAAGCCAAGGGCGTAAACTTAAGTTCGAAATATGTTTTGTTGGCTTGCTTAAACAAACTTGTTTGCGTAATACTCACCGGATTGGCCGATGGCTGCGTAAGCAGCTCTATACCCACGCCTTGCTTAGCCAATGCTCCACACAACAATGGTACGCTGCGCGATGGGCCGCCTGCGTCTACATCAATGGAGCTGAGTATGTGTAGAGTTTGCATGGCAGTTATTTTAGTAAATTAAGAATATTGGCATATAAGCTATCTGCCCATTTTTCAACAGTCCAAAGCTTAGCAAGCTTAAAAGAGTATTGCGACATTACCTCTCGTGCTTCTGGTTGCAATTGATGCATTTTAATTAATGAATCACATAAATGTGTTTCCGATACATCTGTTATATAACCGTTTAATCCATCGCGTACAAACCAAGTAGATGCGCCACAATTAGCAGTGCAAATTATTGGCTGGCCCGCCAATGCAGCTTCGTGTATTACCAGCCCCCAATTTTCGTGTTTGCTCGGTAATACAAAACAAGATGCTTCTGTAAATAGTTGACCTAGGTTTTCGGGTTGAACAAAAGAACGTAAAACAATGCCTTCCACTCCTTCTAATAAATGTTTTAAGGGACCCGTGCCTGCTACAATTAAATTCCAAGGATTAGTAACTTGTAAACGATAATGTTTATATGCATTTATTAAGGTCGAAATACCTTTCTGCTCAATTAACCTACCAATAAACAAAAAGTTGCGAGTTGAACTATTATAGGTGCTCTGTTCAAAGTTTCTACTATTGGCACAATAAAATCCATAAAAGGGCGTGCTGTAACCAAATTTAAAAGCCATTTGCGCTTGACGGTCGCCTGGTACAAAGAAATTATCAATGGCAGGTTTTAAAAAATAGGGCGATACTACGCGACCGATGTTTTGTTTGATTGTATTGTTCCACTGATTATCGAATGCAGAAATAACCTTGCTGCCATTTTTTTTACATGCTTTTGATATGCTCATGTAATGTTTAAAATTCCACGACGCCATAAGTGTTATATCAGGCTTATAGTTAATGCATTCAGCCATGAGCATGCTTCTATTTGCAACTATATCTTCAGTCGCTTGTTCAAAATAGCTTAAATCAAATGCATTAAAAGGTGCATTTGCATGGATTGGTTGATAGACTATTCGTATCGTAACATCCGTTTTAGAGGCTAATTGTTTAAAACACGCCAGTGTGTAGTCAGCTAAAGATGACCAGAGGATTAATATTTTCATACTATATGTGATTTAAGAAATCAACTAATTTTTTTGTTTGATAATTCCAATGTTTCTTTAAAAGTAAATTTTTGCTTTCTGTGGCAATGAATTCAAAATCAGAAGCGTTAAAATTAATTATTTTTTCTATCGAGTCATTCCAACTCTTCGTGATGTTATCAGTTGGTACAATCAATACTTTTTCGTAATCTGGAGATAAGCCAGGCAACATAGCACTTATAATAGGTTTTTGGTATTTAAGATAGGTTAGTATTTTAGAAGGGAATATCATTCTTGTCCCTTGAAAATCTATTTCACGTGGAGATAAAAAGGCTGTCGCATTTTTACATGCTATATCTAATTCTTCATTGCTTACAAAACCATGAAGTATTACTCTGCTATCCATTTCTGCAAGCTCTTTCAATGCACTATAACTATCTTTACCATAGAAATGAAAACTGATATCTTTATGTTTACAGTGTTTTATAACTTTTATTAATTCATCAGTACCACCGTATCTTGCATTTTTACCGGCGTGTAAAAACCTTTTTTCATTATTGTGCTTTACATGAGGTAGTTCACCACTCCAACCACAGTCTAAATGAAATTTATGTTTAATAGGTGCATTCTTAAAACCCCACCATGATAAAAATACACTTGCATCAGAACGGGAAGTGTCTGTTAAAAATTTCGCCCAATTATCTTTAGTTGGATCATCCAAATCAAGAATAATATTAATCCATTTTATATTGGGATATTCGCTCTTTATTCTTTTTAAAGCACCAACATAATATGGATAAGTATTATAATTAAAAATTATGTCGGGTATATTTCCAATTAAAATTTGCTTCTTAATGGTTCGATATACCGAATTTTCAACTGTATAATTTCGGATGTAGGGTAAATTAATATATCTAACAAGTACCTGTTTTAAATCGGTATCAAGATATTTGAATTTGCCAGGAAAGAGTTTACCTTTAGGAAACAAACTATCCCATATAGGCGAAATAACAGTTACTTTCGTTTTATTTGATATCAATCCTTCTACAAAACCTTTAATCCATTGTGAAGATGCAGGCGGTTCTCCTTTGTATTTACGTAAACCTTCATAATTTAATACTGATCCACAAAAAAATATATTCATACTTATTTAAATTTATTTTTTAGTAACTCAATATCACACATTAACTCAATATTTTCTTTTAACCATTTATTGTCTTTATTCCACCATTTAAAATCTAAAAGAAATTGTATTGTTTCATGATCATATCTAAATTTCAATATTTTTGCAGGTACTCCACCAACAATAGCAAAAGGAGGTATGTCTTTTGTAACTACAGCGTGTGCTAAAATTACTGCACCATCACCAATTGTAACACCCCCTGTAATAAATACGCCATCGCCTATCCAACAATCATTTCCAATTATTACTGAGTGTTTATTGATACTATCTGCATATCTTATTTCTTCAAATCGATTGTGTTTAGTTAAACTGTATCCATTTTGTTTTCTTGTTGATATGAAATAAGGAGATGTTGAAACATATGGATATGTATATGGATGACTACCTGGATTGATTCTTACATAAGAACCAATTGATGTGAATTTTCCAATTTTACCAATAATATAACTGTAATCACATATATATGAGCAATAACCAATTTCTCCATGGAATTGTGAATGCTTTCCTATTTTATTCTTACCTTCAAATTGAGATTCAATAGATACAATTGATGATTTATAAAACAAAACTTGATTTCTTAATCTGAAAATATTGAATATGTATTTTAGTGTTTGCTTTAGCATTTTTTTTGTGATTTAACGGTTTAAATATAACTTTATCTTTGCATCATTTAATCCCCTAAAATTTGGGTTTAAACAAATACCAATTGAGATGAAAAAAATATACCATACCATTTTAAATCCAATAGGTATTTCAATAAAAATAAAGAACCATGCAAATGATACAAATATACCTAGTAATTTTGATATTTTATTGTTTGATCTGTAAATTGCAAGATAACTTGATTTCAGTATTATTAAAAAAAAGATAATAACATAGATGAAACCACCAAAAGATATAAGATTTAAAAAACCTGATTCAGAAGCCCCCATTCTTCCTTTATCATAACCTTCAAAACCTTCACTAATTCTTGTTTTATAAATATTAGTTACACCAGTTCCCCATATCCATGCATTATTTTCATTTAAATTATCAATTGCATCTAAGTAAATATAGAAGTTCTAGAATCTAGTTATATTAATCTCTGAAATACCTGTACTATAATTATAAATAAACTCGTTTTCTAAATATTGAAATATATTAACAATTCCCAATATACCCAATAAAAATAAAACAATGGGTATGTATTGTAATAGTTTTCTTAGTGTTTTTGATATTTGTAATAAATATGGTACATAATATATTGACATTATCAAAAAGGAGATGATTGTAAATATAATATTTGATCTATTGTCAAGGTTTAATAATACTGTAGCTATAGAAATTGCGATTATTATTATTTTATATTTAAATTTGAAATAAGGTAGAAACAGTATTAATAGGTAATTATAAGACATAAAATCTACAAAATGAACGTTTTCTATTTTGCCAAGATCTTTATTGAGTAAGTTAAATAATGATAATAATGTAATGTATTTAATTAAAGTTCGAACTTGATAAATTGGAGAGTATGAGCCGCTTGAAATAATACCTATTACTGGGAGTAACAACACAGGAGTGTAATCTGCAATTAAATATCTCCATTGCTCGTATGATTTTGATATAAATATACTATATATATATATAATAATACTATAAAATAGAAACGAAATTAAGTAATTTTTTCCTTCAAATTTTATTTGTTTGATATGATTGAATTTTATTGAAAATACAATCAATAGTACTAAAAATAGCATTATTTGTGTTATAACCCTTGTTGTTAAACCTGGAAAGAATGTATATTGTAAACAATAAAAAACTATAATATATAACATCCATAGAGAAAGGTTTTTATTATCATGTACGGTTTGATTCATAATAAACTGATTTAAAATAGATGTTATTTTATTCTATTTGTTAAATTTTCAATAATAACATTATACCTATTTCCATAAGCCTGCCAAGACAGTTTATCAATAATGTTACTAGAGTATGATCTTTCATTAGATTGCATTGAAGATAAACTAAGTGCAGTTAATATACAATTATTTAAATCAGTAATGTTTAAGTTTTCCATTTCGATAATCCACATATCATCATCAATAAATTGTTTTAAATCCCTACCCCCTGTGTATTTAGAGCACACAATTGGTAAACCACATGCAACAGCTTGTGGTTGTACAAGCGCAAGACCTTCTTCGCGTGATGGTAGTACAAATACTTTTGCTTTAGCATAGTATTCTTTAAGCTTAATCTGATCTACTGCATCATAATGTTTAAAATTTGGTGAGTTTGGAAAATCAATATCAATAATAGAACCTACATGTATTAATGTGTAATTGTGTTTTATGCAAACTTCAGTTAATAAATCACAACCTTTTCGGTGACTCCACTGCCCAACCATAATTAAATCATAAACTTCAGTTTTTGATAAAATAGTTGGCCCGAATTGATTTAAGCTGACGCCAAATGGATTAACAATTAGTTTTGTAATGGGCGTATTGTTTAATAAAAAAGTAGATTTTACAATTTCAGATGGTACTGATATGTAATCTGCCAATTCATAGCCTTTCAGATCTCTTTTAATGAAATACTGTGGCATAGGAGATTTACCTTTAAGTGCAGGGTTTGTTGCCAAAGCTTTAATTTGTTCCAATACATGGCTGGTGCCACGCTCAAGAATAATTGTAGCATTATACTTTTTCTTGATTTTTTTTAGAGCATAAACGTGCATAGGGCTTTGACCTATGAAAATATCACAACTAGGTGTAGCATATGCTAAATATAGATCAAAAAAATAATGAAAAACAAATAAAGACCAATTAGATCGCTTAGTTATCCAAAGTAAAAAAAGAAATGGAAGTGCTACTATAAAATATGATTTATTGCATTCTTTTTTTAATCCAAATTTCAAGGCTCTTTTTGTAGGTAAATAAGAGTAAAATTTTACATCATGACCATGCTTTTCTAATTCTCTTGCAGTATCAAGTAGCCAATTTCTGCCACCGTACGAAGCTATATTTATTCTCATAAATTATTTATTTTTTAAGTAAACGTATTGTTTTTGGAATAATTAGTGCAAAAAGAGTGATATCTAACAGCAGTGAACCCATAGCGGCACCAGCCAAGCCCCAATGTGTAGCACAAAGATAGGTAATTAGAACCGAAAAAACAGCTACGATAGAAGCCGGAAGTGTAAATGCATAGGGTTTGTTAGCACTTATTAGTACATCACCTGATAACCACCAAAGTGCATTAAAAAGTATGCCTATCAGAAAAATATTCCACATCGCTGCGGGGGGTGTTAGTGCTTTGTGTGTCCACCACTCGTAAAACATAGGACCCAGAAAATATAAAAACACTATGCCGCTAAGTGCTATGGCTGCAACGAGCACAAATGTAGTTGTGAATATTTTTTTAGCTTTAGCGCGGTTGTTAGCTCCTAACTCGTATTGTATTTCGGGCATTACTGCACCTATGGCTATGGCATTGGCTTGGTTTACCGCTCGGGTAAGGCTACGTACAGTATTAAAAATAGTAACAGCCACGGGGCCTAGTGTTAGGCGCACTACAAAGGTTGTGCCCTGAAAGAATATAGCTTGCCATATAGGAGAAAGGAGGTAGCCTAGGCCTTTTTTAAGCAATTGGACAATAAGCGTTCGGTCAATTTGCGCTGTTATTTTTTCGTCGGTTTTAAGGGTGTTTGTAGCAAGTAGATAATAAACAAGTGCGTAAACTATACTTATAGTGGCATTAACAAGTGCAAACTGTATGATGTTTCCCTTTAGTATAAGTACAAGCATGGATGCCCCCAAGCAAGCTGCCGAATAAATGGTGTTGATGTTTATACTAAAAGCTACACGCCTTTTGGCTTTAAAAAAAGCTTCGCACAGTGGGTTGTAAAAACCAATAAGGCGTGCAAAAAGCAAAAGTGATAGGGCAATTATGGCATCGAAAGCGGGTATAAGCGACTTATCGAAAATCTGAAAATACGAAAGAAGAATCAATGAGAGTATAGTTAGAAGTATGCCTGCGAGTATAATTAATGTTATCGTAAAAAAACCATTCTTGGCAATGTCGGCTGCTTTTTGTTTGTTGCCCGAGGCATAATTAAGTACATACGAGTTCGCGGCTGCTGAACCAAATCCCATATCGGAAAAACCCAACATAGTAGGTATTATAGTTAACGTAAGCCATTCGCCATAATACGCTGCACCCCAGGCACTAATAAAAAAAGGAACAAGTAGCAGTTGTTCGGCTACTTTTACGCCTTTTTGAAGTGTTGAAGCTATCCCGTTGTTAATTATTTTTTTCTTAACACTCATTCATTTAAAGTTTTATGGTATTGAATTGAGCAATTAAGCCAACAGCTAGCATCGATGTAGCTATAAAAATACTGTATTGGTTTGCTAAAATATAAAAATATTCAGCAGATGGGTGTTGTTGTATATGGGTACTGTATGTAGTTTGCACGTGTTATTAGTGATAAACGGTTAGTGATTAGTGATTAGTGATTAGTGATTAAATTTTACATAAACTCAACAGTGTTTTTTTATATCATCAGCACCTACAAAAACAGCAATTTTTAATACATTGTTTAATAAAATCAAAAATACTGCTTTTTTTTGAAATAGCAAGGGGAGGGGGGAGAAAAGTTTGCAGTGAGCAGTGAGCAGTTTGCAGTAAAGAGTAAGAAGTTCCGATAAATCGGGATCTTCGTTGCCTTCTGACACGAGGATTTGCAATCCGAAGTTCTTTTTAGGACGGATTTAAAATCCGTGGTTAGCATATTGGCGGATTACAAATTCGCCGAGACGAAGGCTTCGTGCGTTAGGGAGAAAAATAAGAAATGTTTTGGCTAAAGCCCTGGTTGGTGTTTTTTATATATCCACCCCATAAATGGGGCCGCAATTGATAGTAGGTGGGGGCAGTAGCTATCCATTCCTTTTATTATCATTCATTGTGGATGGATTCTGTCGCGTATCAAAAATATCGGTAATTAAAATTACATCGTCAATGTTTCTATAAATTATCTTGTAATTTCCAACAACCAGATACCTGTGTCCTTCACTTAAATGTTCTAACCAAAATTCAACTTGTCCCATTTCGGGCTGCTTGTATACTAAAAATGTTGCTTCAAAAATCTTTTTCTTTAATTTTTTAGCAACACTAATATTCGCATTATTTTTGTGATAGTTGTAAATAAGTTTCAAGTTATCAGATGCAAATTCCGACCAAATTACTTTTTTCATCATCACCAATTCTCCGATTCCTTGATAAGATTTTCCTGACTCATGAATTTTCCGTTTTTGAAATCTTCATTTGCACGTTTAGCTCTTTCAACCAATTGTTTTTGTGTAAACTGTTTAATAGTTGATTCGGCACAAGTTTCTTTAATTTTCTCTTCAATTATCCTAAAAACAACTTCGTCCTTAATATTAATCAGAACATTAATTGCTTCTAATTTTCGGGCATGAAAGTTTGTATGATTCATAATGTCTACTAATTATTTGTTTTTTTTACCAACAAAAGCAGTTTAAGCATATATAGCTCACCGATAAGTCGGTATATGTCACTTACTTTTTATATAATATCAACATCACTTTTTTATCAACTTCAGCTTACTAAACAGTAAATTTTAATACATTGTTTATTAAAATCAAAAATACTGCTTTTTTTTGAAATAGCAAGGGGGAGGGGGAGGAAAGTTTGCAGTGAGCAGAAGGCAGTTTTCAGTAAAGAGTAAAATATATTTTCCATTTTTTCAACCCCGATACATTTCCGATTGAAATTCTGATTGTATTTCCGAATGTATTTCCGATTGCTGGAACAAGCTGGAAAAAGCTAGAGCAAGCATGGACAAGTTTTACCATTTACAATTTCTTTCATGTCTTCATCGCCACATCATCTATATTTTCTAATGTTTCTATTGTGGTTTTGCCTACGGCGTTGTGTTATTTTTTTCGCTATCGCTCAAAATGACAGCTGCTTTTTGGGTGGGCAGGGTTTAGAGAGAGTTTTGGCGGCGAAGCCGCCAAAACTCTCTCTAAACTCCTCGATACTAACGTTTGGCTGTCATTTCGACTGTAGGGAGAAAAATAAGAAATGTTTTGGCTAAAGCTTCTGACACGAGGATTTGCAATCCGAAGTTTTTTTTAGGACGGATTTAAAATCCGTGGTTAGCATATCGGCGGATTGCAAATCCGCCGAGACGAAGGCTTTGTGCGTTGGAAAGAAAAATAAGAAATGATTTGGCTAAAGCCCTGGTTGGTGTTTTTTATAGTATCCAGCCCATAAATGGGGCCGCAATTGATAGTAGGTGGGGGTGGGGTTTGGTTTTCAACGAAAACGGCGGATTTAGAATGAATGAAAGAGTTACCAATAAAGTGCTTAGAGCACAAAGTGACACTAAATTAAGTTAGCAGAATAAAGAGTTAGCACTAAGTAACGAGAATACCTACAGTAATTTCTATGTATTCTAATAAAAAGTTTGCATTAATATTAATAATATTGGTGGTTTATTGTAAGTGAAATGTACAAATATTTTTAATATTAGTGTTGTTTGGCAAGTGAATTGTGCTAATATTTTTAATATTAGACGGGTTTACAAAGTGAAAAAACCGAATATTTTTAATATTGAGCTGTAACACTAACTGAAAATGGCCAATATTATTAATATTTAGATGTTGTTGCATGCGAAAAAAGCAAATATTTTTAATATTAGTGCTTGTTTGTTGTGTGTGATTCTTGATTATTATTGCGAAATAGAATGTTTTATATTGATTTGAGTGTACTTCGTATTTGATCTGTGATTATTTTCAACTGATTGTTATAGCTTTAGATATTTTAAATTTCGATTTACAAAATAAATATAAAAAAATATTGGAAAACTTTTCAACAAAATATATTTGGTATAGTATTGTGTGTCAGGTGTTTGAAATTTTATTTGGAAAACATTTTGTTGGTGTGTTGAAATTTTATTTTTAAACGTGTTGCAGGTTTCAAAAAGTATTATTACGTTTGTATATCTTATTTAAGTGGCTGTTCCTTAAAGGGTATAGCTTACTTAGATTTGATAACAAGATTATCAGCGGATAGTTTTGTTTCTGTACACTTTGATGCTTAACAGGTAGTTTCTCAGGTAAAAGAGATAATGCTATTGCTGATATGTTTAATATTAATAATATAATAATAAATTATCATGAAGATAGAAAATGTTTCTTTCATCAGTGAAGTTCATAAATTAGAACTTCCTGAAATTCTAGATAGTGTAGTGGAGATTGTTGAAAGACATAATCCAGAATCACTAGGTATCAATGGGATGTTTCAGTTGTTAAAAGCTGAGATGCCCGGTGTAAAAGAGCTCATGGTGCAAAAGTCGAAATCGTCGCCAGCTGTTGAACAGTTAAATGTTCTACGTAAAAAGCGAAAGAATTTGATTTTGGCCATTCTCAATCAGTGTCGATCAATCGAAAAAGCGGATGTAGAAGTACAGAAGCAGAGTAGAGAATTGGTGTTGCCGATTTTAAGATTGCATTTAAAAGGTTTTGTAAAAGCGAATGCGAAAGAAAAAATGTCGTATATTAATCAGCTTTTACTTGAACTTAAAGTTGCAAACATCTTAACCGCGGTTACTGAGTTGGGTTTGGCGCCATACATTGAAGAGCTTAAAATTGTTCAGTCGGCTATGCTTGTGAGTAATTCGCTTAAAAAAGAAGTGATAACTACAAACAAGCGTTCGGAGCTTCAAACGGTAAAGAAAGGTGCTTTTAGTGCATTTCGTAATCTGATGAAAGCAATAGAACTAGCTAGTATTGAGCACAAGGACAAAGATTATTCGGTATTGATAAGTGAGCTTAACAATTATCTGGGTAGTGAAAGTTCTAGCATTAAATCGCGCCGGACACGACGTATGAATTGCTCTAAAATAGAGACAGTCGCTTCGACTCCTACATCATTAGCGACTGCCGGCTGAGCAGAATCATTCCGTTAATTTCGAAAAGACTCCGTATACCTGTTTGCGGGGTCTTTTTATTTCCCCCTATCCACAATTTTATTTCTTTACATTACGTACTGCACAAAGCTTTTACACGAAGACACAATTGAATTAATAGTTTACTATTCGCGTGCAGATGCACTAGTAGTTTAACATTAGATAGTAGTAAGTTGTTTTGTTTATAAAACAATCAATTTTTATAAATGGGTGCTTCAAGTTATTTGCGAATACAAAGAATTCAATCTGATATTTAAAATAATTGTTACAAAGTAGACGAATAGTTGCCTTAAGTGAGAAGGTCGATTTTTAATCTGCTGCAAAATTAATCAATAAATCAACTTAGCGTGTTAATGCTTAGTTAAAGTATGTGAATGTAAGGCGAAATTATGCCGTTTTTGTATCATTTGTCGTACATTTTGAGTGTTTTTGGTTTCCATCTTGGTACTATCACTCCATTCTTCCAGGGCGTCATTACATTGTCATAAATAAGTTCTTAGGTTTGGAATAGGTGTAGTAGCTACGCAATGTAGTATGGGCGATACCCTGATTTTGTATTTATCTTCTAACTTTTTATGTTTCACTTTGTGTATTAAACGATTTGAAACTATAAACATTTTCTCTGTAAGAAAATGCCGATTTTCTTCGCTGAAGAGACTGCGAATCTCCATATATTCTGGTCTGTGCATTTTGGTGTATGCCAGCTGTTCAAATGCATGTTCTATATCAACCCCTTTGAGTTCAACAAGTATTATCCAACGCTTGTTGCTTCGTTTGTAAAGAAACATGCCATCGCATTTCGTGTCATTATCAGCACACACACATCCATCTATCACCACAGCCATTGCTTCTTCGCCTGCTTTGGGTTTTAGCGTTACTTTCTTTCCTTTTTCAACGAAAGTGTGTTGCCCGTCGCACATACTATCAGGATTAGCTCGTCCTACGCATGCGCACGCTTGATAGTGGCCAATATTAATCATGCTGTTGGTTTTCCCATTGAACATCGCGCATACGGTCGTACAATTCCGATAATTTATTGAATGGATGTATCAATTTATCATCTAATAATTGCATTTCAGTATCCAAAATAGAAATAACATCAGTCTCGGTAATATAATAAGCCCTAACATCTTGAGGTGCAATAGCTATAAGTTGCTCTATCTCTGGATCGTTGATAGGCATATTTGCAATTTGGAAACGTTGCAGGTTATTGTTAACAGCTTCCACTATGTACGGGCTATGTGTAGTGAGTATAAACTGTGTATTACTAAAAACCTGCATTAAATCGCTAACTACACGTTGCTGCCATTCGGGATGTAGGTGTAGGTCAATCTCGTCAATTAGCACAATAGCCTGAGCCTCGAGTGGGTTTGTCATGTCGGGATTAGCCAAGGCCATACGCGATGCCAAATCAATAACCAACGAAAGTAAGGTTTTATAACCATCGCTAAGTTGGGTAATATCCATCAATTCGCCATCAATTTTAACCGCAAAACGCAATGGATTAAGCATTATATGCGGTTCGGTAATGTTTGGAAACATGGTTGTAATAGCGCTTCGTACCGTTTCGAGTTCGGGAAGCTTATAGTCAAAGTCTTTTAATTCGCGTTGTTTGCGTTGTTCTTCGTTTTCTTTATTGTAAAACCATACAAAAGAAGATTTAAATCGTGTAACTGAATTAAGCGAGTTTTCGAGCGCTTCGAATCGTTGATGTGATTTAGGAAAGTCTCTTCTGCGTAGTGGTACTTCGAGCAAAGCCCTACTCACGCCATAGTATGAGAAAATGGGTAGTTGAAAATCCGTTCCCTCGTTAAACGGATTTATGATTTGTTCATCGAGGTATTTCCGTAGTTTCTGCAAGCCAACACCGGCTGGTATGTCGCTTGCTGTTTTTAAACTTTTATCGCGTCTTTCGGTTCTATCCCACACTATGCCTGCTGTAGCTTCAATACCCACACGCGTATAAGGAGCAAAATGATTGTTAACCTGACGTAAATCATTTTTTTTGAATGAAATACCTGAAACCTTTGGCAAATGTGTAAGTACAGCCCCTAAACAAAGTGCAATAGCATCCAAAATACTCGTTTTTCCCGAACCATTTTCGCCAACTAAGAGAGTCAATTTACTGCCCAATTTAATTTCGATTAGTTCTTTAGAACGAAAGTTATTTATTCTCAGATTGTTGATAGTCATTTTTTTTAATTTGAAAATGCAATCAAAGATAATTATTTTTTTTTCAAAATACGAATTGTAATGATATTATGATTAATTTAGGCTTTTAATACCCTCTACAATATCCATTTTCGGTGTCCAACCCGGCACTAACACTCCATTCTCCCAAGGCGTCATCACCTCGCGTTCGCGATAGGGGCGTGCACCCCAGTTAATATTCAGCTTAGAGCTAGTTGCATTTTCGTAAACACTAGCCAATTGTTTTAGCGTATAACGCTGTTTGGCTTTTACGGCAAAAAAATCACCGTTGCATACTTGGTATTGATTGTTTTATCAGTTCATTTAAACATTCCTTTATGTTTAATTTGATTTTTGTATTTGTTAGATGCTCCAGCTTCGCTACATCGCATTTTAAGTCCATCACTTCGTTTTCGCGGTAAGGAATTGCGCCATAATTGATAATAGACTTTGAACCAATTTGAAGTTTACAATGCTCAATAATTGATTTAAGAGATGTACTTTCGCCGCTACTCACGTTAATAACTTGTCCTGCTGCATTTGTGTAATTTTGCAAAACTAATTCAATGAGTGCTGAGAAATCGTCCACAAAAATAAAATCACGCTTTTGCTCACAAGGAGTAACATTTAGAACTTCGTTGCGATGCAATGTGTTTAGAACATAGGGTATGAACTTACTATTATGTTGAAGCGGTCCAAAAAGATTTCCTGGTCGTACCACAGCCGCAGGGAAACCGTAGTTTTGGTGGAGCATAAGGGCGGTATTGGTTGTGAGTTGTTTTACCAACGCATATGGTGAGTTTGGTTGCTCACGCATGGTTTCTGTAAAAGGGGAACCAAGGGCGCCATACTCTTCGGAGCTACCAAACTGTATAAAGAGTTTCAATTGGGTTTCGTTTGCAAATCGCTCGTATAATTGCAATAATACGCGTAAATTTGATTGTATCATACCATCGAATAAACCTAAGTCGCGTTCGGCAGTAACAATCGAAGCCAGATTAATAATAAAATCGGGCGTAGAGTAGGTGTTAGGTATCATTTCGGTAGCTAAATCGAGCTGTAATGTGTCAACATCTGGAAAATGTTGAAGATAATCAGAGTCGATAAACTTATCAACGACTAAAATTTTATATTGATTATGAAGGCAGCGCACCATGTTCTTTCCAATAAATCCACTGCCACCAATTAAATAGATTGTTTTCATTTTGTTAGTTATTAGTATAATTAAATTCGATAATTTATAATGCAATAAGGTTTAATACCACTGTATGTGTTGTTATCATCTACTAAGGTTGAAAACCGTGTTTTTCGTCGTGATACATTGTGTTTTTCGTTGTGCGACTTAGTGACCTTAAAAGTATCACCAAGTAACACCAAGTTTATGCACGAAGTAACACAAAG
>Ga0209398_1000577_pt1 | contig 22146 bp, 19 predicted proteins | sample AshMeaBigSpring_FD_184125 | JGI IMG/M metagenome (GOLD analysis project Ga0209398, IMG submission 184125) | Groundwater microbial communities from Big Spring, Nevada to study Microbial Dark Matter (Phase II) - Ash Meadows Big Spring (SPAdes)... | ecosystem: Environmental > Aquatic > Deep... | reverse complement strand
CCCTGAGGTCGTCGGTCGCGACGTAGGACTTGGTGCCGAGGAATTTTTTCGACAAGGCCGGATCTCCGCAGCGGGCGCGCAAGCGCGGCACCATAGTGCGGCGGTCCCGAAACGAAAAGCGCCACTCCCGGGGAGAGGAGTGGCGCAAACGACGCGTGGGCGTCGTACGCGACGAGACCGGGTGGGAGGCGCGCCTGGCTCGCTTCTTGGGTGCCGCTGCGGTGGGGCGTGGAGGTGGAGCGCAGCGGGACCGGACGGCGAGCTTTGCGCGTTGCCGGTGGTGGGGGACCGGGATGGTCTCGTCACGGGGGCTTGATCGGGGTCTCCTTCTGCTGGGGCGGCACAGCTCGGCAGCGGCGCAGGGAGGGTACGCCGCACCTCGCATTCGGTTCGGACTTCGGGACGGAGGGCATCGTCGGCCTGGGACTACTCGCTCACCCGGCCGTCGACCGGGCTCACGGGACAATGCCCGAGAACCTTGAATACACGGTAAACGTGCATCAATCACATTGCGCAACTATAAGGTATAAGCCTGCCGATCGCGGCTACCCTCCCGGCGCGGTTACGGCGTTCCACGACACCGCTTGACTAAGAAGGTCAGTCACTTACATACGGGCACACTTTTTGCTGGCACGAGTCGCCGCCGGCATGGAAGACGGCCTCTCGGAGGCATGGATGAGCTCGAAAGTACATCGTTCGCCGCCCCGGAAGCGGGCCACCGCCGCCAAGTCCAAATCCAAGGACAGCGGGCCAGCCAGGCGCCAGGCCAGGCCTGCGGGTTCCAAGGCCGCGGCCAAGACAAAGCCAAAGTCGAGGTCGATACCGCTGGCCAAGCCGGCAGCCAGGAGGCGCGCCGCGCCGGCGGCGGAAAGCTCGAGGTCGAAATCGGTGGCGCAGTCGAAGGCCAAGGCCGCCCCGGCTGCCGCAGCGAAGCTCGCAGCCAGGAAGCTGGGGGCGAAGAAGGTTCGGGCGATGCAATCGAAGATCATCGTGTCTCCGGATTACCGGCCATCGGAGAGCGAGCCGTTCATGAACGAGCGGCACCGGATCTATTTCCGCAACAAGTTGCTGTCGTGGCGGGAGGACATCCTGCGCCAGACCCGCGAGACGCTGCAGGGGCTGACCGAGGACAGCGCCCAGCATGCCGATCTCGCCGACCGGGCGACCTCGGAGACCGATCGCGCGCTCGAGCTGCGTGCCCGCGACCGCCAGCGCAAGCTCGTCGCCAAGATCGATGCCGCCCTCGCCCGCATCGAGGACGGCACCTATGGCTATTGCGAGGAGACCGGCGAGCCGATCGCGCTGAAGCGGCTCGATGCCCGCCCGATCGCGACGCTGTCGCTCGAGGCACAAGAGCGCCACGAGCGCCGCGAGCGCGTGTTCCGCGAGGATTGATGCTGCGCCATCGCTGCCCCGATGAGGCGGGCCTCGGCGATGCAGGCCGAATCGCATGTGCGCCGCGCCGTGCCGATTGGGGCCACTCCTTAAACTCCGATTAATCTCGCGATGCTAGCGTGCAACGGTTCGGCGTTCGCCTGCGGTCTGTCGGCCTCGAGGAGGGCGTCGTGTTGCAATCGGTGACTTTGCGAACCATTTTCTCTGCCGGCCTGTTGAACCTCGCCGCGGTTGTTCCAGCAGCGGCAGAAGGCGCTGGAAGGCCCAACCTGCCGGCTGCCGCGTCCCAGGCTCCCGTATCGCTGCGCCTCATGCCGGCGAAAGACGCCGGCGCCTCGGCTCAGAGAGCCGTCTCGCAGCGCAGGGTCAGCCTCGATCTGTCGCGCCTCGCGCCCAGCGCCTTCGGCGACTGGGAGCCGCCCACGCGTTGATCGGGTCATCGCGCTATTCGCCGGCGACCGGATTTCCGTTGGTGCCTTGCATCTCGCGCGGCTGCTGCTGTTGCTGCTCGCGCCGCCGCTCCTCCATGGCCGTGAGGAAGGCACTCCGCACGCCGTCGAGATCGCGCAGGTGGACGTCGTGCTGGCGGTAGGCGACCTCGATGCCCGCCTGCCGCAGCGCCTTCAGGATCGCGAAGCGCAGATCGTTCTGAACCGCGCCACCGGTATTGATGTCGGCGACATGGCCGCCGACCGTGAACTCGAGCGCATTCGCCCCGAGGTTGTCGAGCGCGACACCTGGCCCCGGCTGCTTCAGGATGCGCGGATTGGCCTGCGCGACGCCGAGCAGCAGGTCGCGAACCACCTCCGCATCCGCCTTGTAGGACACTGCGACCTTCACCGCGATGCGACCCATGGGATTGCGGTGCGTCCAGTTCGTCACCGCACCGGTGATCAGCTCGGAGTTCGGGATGATCAGGCTCGCCTTGTCGAAGGTTTCGATCTCGGTCGCGCGCACGCTGATGCGGCGCACATAGCCCTCCTGACCCTTGACCACGATCCAGTCGCCGACCTTGATCGGCCGCTCGACCAGCAGGATCAGGCCCGACACGAAGTTGTTGACGATCGACTGGAGGCCGAAGCCGATGCCGACCGAGAGCGCGCCGGCGACGATGGCGAGGCTGGTGATGTCGAAGCCGGCATAGGAGATGGCGAGCAGCGCGGCGATCGCGGTGCCGGTGTAGCCGACGACCGTCTCGATCGAGTTCGCGATGCCGGCATCGACGCGCGGGGGCTGCAGCACCGCCTCGCGCAGCCACCTCTGGACGAGGCGGGTGGCGAGCAGCAATGCCATGAAGAGGCCGATGCCGAGCAGGATGCGCGCGAGCGAGATGCGGAACTGGCCGATCTCGAAGCCGAAGAAGAGGGCGCGCACCCAGTCCCGGATATCGGCGCCGGAGAAGCCCCACTGCAGCAGGATGAAGGGCACGGCGAGCAGCAGCAGCGTGAGCGTGAGCCCGAGCTCGGCGAGGCGCGCGAGCAGGTGGCGGCGCGGCGCATCGAGCCCGAACTTCGCCTCGAGGATCTCCCCGACCGGCAGCCCGATCTCGTCGGGCTGGCGGGTGAAGGCGCGGATCGCGAGATAGAGGAGGCCCGCAACCGACACGACGATCGCCGTCATCACGAACTGGTGCGCGATGAAGCGGCCGAGCGCGACATAGCCGGTGACCGTCGCGGCGATGATCGCCAGCGCGACGAGCCACAGCGGCCACTTGAGCCAGAACGCGCGGCGCCCGGCGCGCGCTTGCGTGCCCGTCGTCGAGGCGATGGCGAGTGCGAACGGCGTCGAGGCGAGTGCAACGATCAGGCCGCTCGTTGCGACATTGGCGAGGATGGTCTGCACGACGCTGATCGGCAGCGGCACGAACAGCCAGCGGTTGATCTCGGAGAGTGCGAGGTCACCGGCGAACACCGCGGCGATGCCCTGCAGCAGGAGCGAGATGCGGTTGATGCTGCCGTTGTAGAGCGGCAGCAGCCGCCAGTCGGGCTCGCGCGGCGCGAGAACCGATCGAATGATGGCCGCTACCGCGGCGAAGATCAGCACCGCCTTCAGGATCGCCGCGATGACCCGGTCGGCGGGGAAATAGAGGAGATCGAGCCCGTCGAGGCCGCCATAGACGAGGAGGGCCGCGAACACGGTCGCGATCGCCTGCACGGGTGCCACCCACGCGATCGAGGCGGCACGCTCGAAGAAGCTCGGCGGGGTCGTACGGTCGCGCCGCTTGCGGCTTTCGACGACCCGGCGGAACAGCTGGCGGAGCGCGAAGTGCAGCAGCGCCGCGCCGACCAGCAGTGCTGCGAGCGCGGCGCTCTTCGGGCCCGCCCACGACCACCAGTCGGCGGATAGATAGGCGATCTGGCGGGCGACCGCCGGCCCCTCGTGCCAGGCGTCGCGCCAGATCGCCGGCAGCAGCGGGCTCGCAAGGCGCTGGAAGAGGCCGCGCGTGAACAGCGCGTGGCGCAGGTCCGTGATGCGCTCGATGAGCTGGCGGGCCCGCACCCAGGTCAGCTCCGTCGACTTGATCGCGCCGTCGAGCGTCGAGGCGAGGGCAACGAGCTTGGCGCGCTCCGCCGCGATCGCCGGCGCCTCGGCCGGGGCGTCCTTGCCGGGGAGCGGCCCGAGCTTCTCGATCTGGGTCTTCACCTCGGCGAGGCGCGGACGCAGCGCCTCGGCGATGGCCGTGCTGTCGGAGAGGATGCGCTCGACCTCGCCGCGCAGCCGGCCGAGATCCTCGTCGCGGTCCTTCATCTGGGCGACCGACTTCTCGGCCGCGTCCATGCTGTCGACGAGACGGGGTATCGGCTTGGCGATCTCGAGGGCGGGATCGGTGATGACCGGGGGCGACGTGCCAGCCGTCTGCGCGCGCACGCCACCAGCGGCAAGAACGAGAAGTGCCGCCAACATCAACTTGCCGAGTAACGCTGCGGGATGCTGCATCAGCTCGACTGGCCTCAACTCTCGCCGACGGCCTGCCCCACCGCACGGGCGGGGCGCGTGTAGACCGCCGAGGGGCCGTCGACGACCTCGGCGGTGCGCGTGCGCTTCTGGCCGATGCCCGTTTCGATGACCACGTCGACCGGTCCGCCGGTCATGATCAGGTGCTCGACGTCATCGCGCCGGATCAGCACCAGCCTGCGGCGGCCGTCGACGTTGGCCTGCTCGACGATGTCGAGCCGCTTCTCGGGCTTCGGGCCGAACAGGGCACCGGTCGGCGAGCCGGTCGTCAGGTAGCCGCGAACGAGGAACCCGCCGGCGACGATCAGCGCCGCCACGAGCACGATGATGAGCAGCCACGACACGATGTCCCACATGATCCTGCAACGCGGCCGGGCCGCGCTCCTCGTTGTGTGTCCGTCGCCAGCGGCCGCCGCTGTTCAGTCGAACGGCGCGGCAATCGGCGATTGATCCCCGATTCCCGCCCCGATTGCATCCGCTGGCGTGCAGTTGGGGAGGGTATAGCCGCTGGCGCCTCGCCGTGGCTATGACCGTGGCTCGGAGATAAGCGCGCGAATCCGCGCATTTCGGGGCGGGATCAACAGCTTTTCCCGGCGGCTGCGCTCAGATCCAGCGGCGTGTGCGGGCCTTGTAGTCGCGAAAGGCGTCGCCGAAGCGGGCCTCGAGATGAGCCTCCTCCGGCAGGATCGCAAGCCGGGTGACGAGGATCGCGAACGGAATAACCAGCACGGCGATCCAGACGTTCTTGGTGAGCTCGGCGAGGCCGAGCAGGATCATCGCGTCGCCGACGTAGATGGGATTGCGGTACCGGGCGAACGGTCCGTGGGTGACGAGCGCCGTCGCGCCGGCGTCGGGGCGGATCGTGGTGCGGGCGCGTGCCAGCGTGGCGGCAGCCCAGCCGATGAGAGCGAGGCCGGCAAGGCCGATGCCGAGGCCGACGAGGCGCGCGGCGCGGTCGTCGAGGCCGGGCCAGGGCAGCGGGAAAGCGCGGCCGAGCAACCAGCCGGCGACCGCGGCTGCGACCAGCAGCAGCGGCGGCCAGGGGATCCGGCTCGGCCGCTCGGCGCCGGGGGGCATGGTGGCGGGTTGGCTCATGGGTGGCGAGCTCAGCGAAACGGGCGACCGGATGGGCCGCCCGAGTCCATAATTTCGATCATTCTCGTCGTGCTGCCGGTCAGTCGGCAGTGTCCGGGATCACCTCTGGCGCGGCGCTCCCGGTGGAGAGTGCCGTCATGCTCGTGAGTGCGCCGGTCTCGATCGCGCTCGAGGCGTCGACCGCGCCTACCGCATTGGCGCTGCGCACCGGCTTGATCGGGCGGCGATAGGTCGTCGTGGGCACTACGGCTCGGCGCGGACGCTCAGCGCGCGGCTCGCTCGTCTCCGGGCGCGCCTCCGCGTAGCTCGTCGAGCCGTAGCGCTGCCAGGTGACAGTGACCTGTGTGCCGACATTGACGCGATCGTAGAGGTCGGCCGCGTCCTGATTGTACATGCGGATGCAGCCCTTCGAGACCGGCTGGCCGATCGTCCAGGGCGCGTCGGTGCCGTGGATACGGTACATGCTCGCGCCGAGATAGAGTGCGCGGTTGCCGAGCGGGTTCATCGGGTGGCCGCCCGGCACCCAGCTCGGCAGGCGCGGGTTCTCGGCGCGCATTGCCGGCGTCGGTGTCCACGACGGGTTCTCGCGCTTCTGCGTGATGCTCATGGTGCCTTGCCAGCGGCTCTGCTCGCGCGGGATGGCGATGGGATAGCTCGCAGCCTCGCCCGGGCGCGTGACGAGATAGAGCTTGCGGTCGGTGAAGCTGACGATGACCTGGCCGGGCTTGTAGTTCGGCGAGAAGCTCACCGTCTGGCGGCCGCTGCCGCCGACGACGTTGCCGCCGCCCCAGTCCCAGGACTGGGCCGCTGCGAGGCCGGGTAGCACGGCGAGCGCCGACGCGAAGGCTGCCGTGGCGGCGACTGTCCGGATCGAGGCCTGGCACAAGCTCATCATCGCTACTCCTCAGTATTCGCGTCGGGTCGGCTCGGGGCGTAAGTACGGCGCTGGCTGCCGGGATTAGCGGCAGACAACACGTGCTCGACCAGCTCCGCATCCTGCGAAGAGTTGGTGAACAGGGGGTATACACGAGGGGCTTCGCAGGTGAGTAGAGCGCCTCGGCCACACTCCAGCGGTTTCGTGGTTCGTTTTCCCTGGGCTTTCCACAACTTGCTGTGAATTGGCGCGGGGTAGACCTTTGTCCGTTGCAGTTTTACGTGCGCTGTCGGATTGACAGAGCGTCGGAACCAAAATAGAACATAAACAGAACAAAATTATCCGGCGCAGAGCCCCGCGATGCGGACGTATCCAGACACGTATCGAGACGAGAGTGAGCACAGCCCGCCCGACGCGGCGAGGCAGCGTGCGCGGCTCGCGGCGCTGCGCAGCGAGGTGCAGGCGATCGAGCGCCGCTGCCCGACGCCGGGCCGATCGGCGCTGCAGGGGGAGGCCGCCTGGGGCTTTGGCGCCGCCGACCTCGATGCCTGGATCGGCGGTGGCCTCGAGACTGGCGCGCTGCACGAGGTGAGGCCCGCGGCTGCCTCCGCCGCCGCCTGGGCCTCGGCCGAGGCGTTCGCGCTGGCGCTCGGCCGGCGCCGGCTGGTCATGCTGGAGGGCACGGGGCGACACGCCTCGGCCCCGATCCTGTGGGTGGCGCCGGCCGTGCTGGGCGGCGAGCACGGTTTGCCCTACGGCCCCGGCCTCGCCGCGCTCGGGCTCGACCCTGCGCGGCTTCTTCTCGTTGCGCCGCCCAGGATGTCCGATGTGCTCTGGGCGATGGAGGAAGGGCTCAAGTCGGCGAGCCTCGCGCTCGTCGTCGGCCTCCTCAGCGAGGCGATCGCACTCACCCCCGCGCGCCGGCTGGCGCTCGCGGCTGCGGCGCACGGCACGCCCTGCCTCGCGGTGACGACGCCCCGCGCCAGCGTCACGCCGGCAACGGCGACGCGCTGGCGGATCGCCCCGTCGCCGAGCCGGCCGCCGCCGTTCGACGCCGCCGCTCCCGGTGCGGCGCTGTTCACGATCGCCCTCGAGCGCTGCCGGGCGCGCCCGCGCGCCGCCGAGATGCCAGCGATGAGCCTGGAGTGGTCCGATGAAGCGTGTCGTTTCCGTCTGGTTTGCGAGCTTCAGCATCGACCGGCTCTGTCGCGCCGTGCCGCACGCCGTGCCGGCTGAGCAGCCGTTCGTGCTGGTCGAGGCGGGCGCGCACGGCATCGCGATCACCGCGGTCAATGCGCCGGCGCGCCGGCAGGGCATCACGCCCGGCCTCGCGCTCGCCGACGCCCGCGCCGCCTGGCCGGGGCTGCTGACCCGCGCGAGCGAGCCCGCGCGCGACCGCGCGCAGCTCGCCGCCATCGCCGGCTGGGCAGGGCGCTACGGACCCCTCCGCAACGTCGACGGCGGCGACGGGCTGTGGATCGAGGCGACCGGCGTCGCGCATCTCTACGGCGGGGAGGACGCGATGCTCGCCGATCTCGTCGGCCGCCTCGCCCGCGCCGGCTTTGCCGCCCGCGCCGGTATTGCCGACACGCTCGGCGCCGCCCATGCGCTCGCGCGCTTCGCCGCCGGCTCTGCGGAGAGCCGCATCGCAAGCGCCCCCGCCGGCGCGACGGCCGCGGCGCTCGCCGGCCTGCCCGTCGCCGCGCTGAGGCTCGATCCCGACGCCGTGCTGCTGCTCGAGCGGCTCGGGCTCCGCCGCATCGGCCAGCTCTACGATCTGCCGCGGGCCGCGCTCGCGCAGCGCTTCCGTGCCGCGGCGCGCGGCCGCAGGGCGGCGACCGCAGGCGAGCGCCTCGCCGGCGCCGTGCTCGCCCGCCTCGATGAGGCGCTCGGGCGGAGCGCGGAGCCGCGCCGGCCGCTCGCCGAGCCGCCGCCGCATGCCGTGCGCCGCCTGTTCGCCGAGCCGCTGATCTCGGCCGACGGCCTCGCCGCGGCGCTGCGGGTGCTGGCGGGAGAGCTCTGCGCCGGCCTCGCCGCCCGTGCCGAGGGCGCGCGCCGGTTCGAGCTCGCGCTCTATCGTGCCGACGGCACCTGGGCGGCGGTCGAGGCCGGCACCAGCGCGCCCTGCCGGGACGCCGCCCACCTCGTCCGCCTGCTCGGCGAGAAGCTCGCCGCGATCGATGCCGGCCTCGGCGTCGATGCGCTGGTGCTCGCCGCGGGCGAGGTCGAGCCGATGGCGCCGGCAGAGCCCCCGCTCACCGCGGCGGATCGCGGCCCGCCGGCCGACCCTTCGGCGCTGATCGACCGCCTCACGAGCCGCCTCGGCGCCGGCCGCGTGCTCGCCCTCGCACCCGTCGCGAGCCACCTGCCGGAGCGCGCGCAGCGGCTCGTTCCCGCGCTGCGACGGGGGCACCCGCTCGCCATCCCGCCGCCGGCGGCGAAGCCCGCGCGCCCGGCGTTCCTGCTCGCCGCGCCCGAGCCGATCAGCGTCGTCGCCGAGGTGCCGGAGGGGCCGCCCGCCCGCTTCACCTGGCGGCGCGTGCTGCATCGGATCGTGAGGACGGAAGGGCCGGAGCGCATCGCGCCGGAATGGTGGCGCGAGCTCGCAGCGCCCGCGCCCACGCGCCCGCGCGACTACTACCGCATCGAGGATGACTGCGGCGCCCGCTTCTGGGTGTTCCGCGACGGCCTCTATCAGAGCGAGGCCGAGCACGGGCCGCCCCGCTGGTTCGTGCACGGGCTCTACGGATGAGGCCCGGCGGCAGCGCCGCACGGAAGAGCACCAGAGCACTGCAACCGACGTCGCAGAAGGAGAGGAGAGGACCATGACCGGCAAGTCACTCGCAGAGCGCATCAGCGATCTGGAAGGCGAGCTCGCGACGCTCGACCAGGAATGGCAGAGCGTGCCGGACTTCATCGATGCGCGGCTGCGGGTCAGCGATGCCCGCCTCGCCCGCCTCGCGACCGACGTCGCCGCGCTCAGGCGCGATGTGGTCGCCGTCGCCGGCAAGGTCGATGCGCTCGCCGACGGGGTCCGGGTGCTCGCCGGCGCCTCCGTCCCACCCTCTCCCTGATCGCGGCGAGTGGAGGCGCGCCCATGCGCAATCGGCATCGGCCTGACCCGGCGCCCGCCTACGCCGAGCTGCAGGCGGTGAGCAATTTCTCGTTCCTGCGCGGCGGCTCGCACCCTGACGAGCTCGTCGCGCAGGCGAAGGCGCTCGGGCTCGCCGCCATCGTCGTCGCCGACCGCAACACGCTGGCCGGCGCGGTGCGCGCCCACGTCGCCGGCAGGGAGGTCGGCCTCAGGGTCGTCACCGGCGCCCGGCTCGACCTCGAGGATGCGCCGAGCCTCCTCTGCCTGCCGACCGACCGGGCAGCCTACGGCCGCCTCTGCCGTCTCCTCTCGCTCGGCCAGAGGCGGGCGGAGAAGGGCGCCTGCCGGCTCGGGCTCGCCGACGTCGCGCTCCACGCCGAGGGGCAGATCTTCATCGCGCTCGCCCCCGACGGCTGGGACTGGCGCGAGGAGCGCGCGATCATCCGCGCTCCATGCTCACGCGGCGAGCAGCTGCAGCCGAAGCCGCAGTCCCGAGGCGATGCTGTTGCGCTGGTCCGCGTGCATGGCCTCACCCCGGCCGCCGCCCCTCCAAGGGCAGGGCGATCGCCTGTGACCGAGGCCGCTTCCTTCCCGTCGAGGGGAGGGGAGTCCACACGGCCGTCGCGCGGGTATCCATATGCGATAGCCCTTGCGGGGAGAGGAGGAGGCGTCGCGCGGGCGGATGCTGGGTTGCGCACAGGTCGAGAGCCGCGCTCCTGCCGCGACACACGGGCCGTGCTAGAGCCTGATCGTTCGAGGTGGAAGCGTCCTGCTTCCACCGAGAGCGTGAATCAGACTCTCGAGCAAAGACTTGGAGCGCGTCCTTTCTCCAGAACTGATTCCATCAACGTCGGACGCGCTCTAGACCAACCTGCATCCGCAGTCGCGTGCAATCCAATGCCCTCCAGCGCGGCGGCGACGTTCGAGCACAGCCTCCACCGCCTCAAGGCCGCGCTCACGCCGGCTGCCCCGCTCTACCTCGCCGCCGCCCACGCCTATCGCGGCGACGATGCGAGCCGCATCGCCGCGCTCGCAGCACTCGCCGAGCACTGCGGCACGCCGCTCGTCGCGACCGGCGACGTGCTCTACCACGCGCCGCACCGCCGCCCGCTCGCCGACGTCCTCACCTGCATCCGCGAGGGCGTGACGATCCACGCGGCCGGCCACCGCCTCGCGCCGAACGCGGAGCGCCACCTGAAGCCGCCGGCCGAGATGGCGCGGCTCTTCCGCGCGTTCCCCGACGCCATCGCGCGCACGGCCGCGATCGCCGCCCGCTGCCGCTTCTCGCTCGACGAGCTCGCCTACGAGTACCCCGACGAGCCGGTGCCGCCCGGCCGGAGCGCGCAATCCCACCTCGAGGCGCTGACCTGGGAGGGCGCGCGCTGGCGGTTCCCGGACGGGCTGCCGGAGCCGGTCGCCGAGGCGATCCGCCGCGAGCTCGCGCTCATTGCCCGGCTCGACTATGCGCCCTACTTCCTCACCGTGCACGACATTGTGCAGTTCGCGCGGTCGCGCGGCATCCTCTGCCAGGGCCGCGGCTCGGCCGCCAACTCGGTCGTGTGCTACTGCCTCGCCATCACCGCCGTGAACCCGACCGAGATCGACCTGCTGTTCGAGCGCTTCCTCAGCGAGGCGCGGCGCGAGCCCCCCGACATCGACGTCGACTTCGAGCACGAGCGGCGCGAGGAGGTGATCCAGTACATCTACGCCCGCTACGGCCGCGACCGCGCCGGCCTCGCCGCGACCGTCATCTCCTACCGCGCGCGCTCGGCGGTGCGCGAGGTCGGCAAGGCGATGGGGCTCTCGGAGGACACCGTCGCAGCGCTCGCCGGCATGGTGTGGGGCACGCGCCCCATTCCCGGAAAGGGCGGCGGCGCGCTGCCCGAGCGGCACGTGCGCGAGGCCGGCCTCGATCCCGCCGACCCGCTGCTCGCCGCCGTGCTCGCCCTCGCCGACGAGCTCGTCGGCTTCCCGCGCCACCTCTCCCAGCACGTCGGCGGCTTCGTGCTGACGCGCGGGCCGCTGATCGAGGTCGTGCCGGTCGGCAACGCGGTGATGGCGGACCGCACCTTCATCGAGTGGGACAAGGACGACCTCGCCGCGCTCGGCCTGTTGAAGGTCGACGTGCTGGCGCTCGGCATGCTCTCGGCCATCCGCCGCGCGCTCGACCTGATCGCGCGCCACCACGGCCGGCAACTGTCGCTCGCCACGGTCCCGCGCGACGAGGCGAGCGTCTACGACATGCTGTGCCGGGCCGATTCGATCGGCGTGTTCCAGGTCGAGAGCCGGGCGCAGATGAACATGCTGCCGCGCCTGCGGCCGCGCACCTTCTACGATCTCGTCATCGAGGTCGCGATCGTGCGCCCGGGGCCGATCCAGGGCGACATGGTGCATCCCTACCTGCGCCGGCGCTCGGGCGTGGAGGCGGAGGAGTATCCCGCGCCCTCGCCCGTGCACGGGCCACCCGACGAGCTCCGCCAGATCCTCGGCAAGACCAAGGGCGTGCCGCTGTTCCAGGAGCAGGCGATGCGCATCGCCATGGTCGCGGCGGAGTTCTCCGATGCCGAGGTCAACGAGCTCAGGAAGGCGATGGCGACGTTCCGCCGCCGCGGCACCATCGGGCTCTTGGAGGAGAAGATGGTCTCGCGCATGGTGGCGCGCGGCTACGATCCCGCGTTCGCCCAGCGCTGCTTCAACCAGATCAAGGGCTTCGGCGAGTACGGCTTTCCGGAGAGCCACGCGGCGAGCTTCGCCCACCTCGTCTACGTCTCGGCGTGGATCAAGCACCACTATCCGGCGGCGTTCGGCGCGGCGATCCTCAATGCGCAGCCGATGGGCTTCTACGCGCCGGCCCAGCTCGTGCGCGATGCGCGCGAGCACGGCGTCGAGGTGCTGGGTGTCGATGTCAACCACTCGGAGTGGGACTGCACGCTGGAGAGTGGCGTAGGTTGGGTTAGCGCGGCCCCGCAGGTGCAGTGGAATGACAGTGCTGATCCGCGCGTAACCCAACATGGTACCGCGCGGGAGGCTGTTGGGTTGCGCGCGGATCAAACTCCGAGATCAAGCCGCGAGAGACGGGCCGCGTCAACCCAACCTACACTCCGTCTCGGGTTGCGCCAGATCGACGGATTACAGGGGGAGGAGATCGCGCGGCTCGTTGCGGCGACACCCTTCTGCTCCGTGCACGATCTGTGGCAGCGGGCGGGCGTGAGGCTCGCGACGCTCGAGCGGCTCGCGGCGGCAGACGCATTCCGCTCGCTCGGGCTCGACCGGCGCCAGGCGCTGTGGGAGGTGAAGGGCCTCGCGAGCGCCGAGCCGCTGCCCTTGTTCGCGTGGAGCGCGGCGCGCGAGCGGGGCGCGGAGGAAGCGGTCGCGCTGCCCGCGATGGGCCTGAGCGAGCACGTCGTCAACGACTACCAGACGCTCCGGCTCTCGCTCAAGGCGCACCCGGTGAGCTTCCTGCGCGCGCGGCTCGAGGCATCGCGCATCCTCCCCTGCGCGGCGCTGCGCGGCCTGAAGGACGGCGCGTTCGTTCGCGTCGGCGGCGTCATCCTGGTGCGCCAGCGGCCGGGCTCGGCCAAGGGCGTCGTGTTCATGACGCTCGAGGACGAGACGGGCGTGTGCAACGCGGTGGTGTGGCCGAAGACGCTCGAGCGCTTCCGCAAGGTCGTCATGACCGCGCGCATGATCGTGATCACGGGGCGCATCCAGCGCCACGAGAATATCATTCACGTCGTCTCGGGCCGGCTCGAGGATACGAGCGACTGGCTGCTCGAGCTTTCCGAGCACGGACGCGATCTCCGCCTCCCGATCGCCCATGCCGACGAGGTGCTGCGGCCCGAGCCCGGCAGCCAGCGCTCGAGCGCGGCCGCCCCGCCGCGCCTCGCCCGCCACCCGCGCACCGGGCGCACTATCCCAAAGCGGCTCGCGACCATGCTGCCGAAGTCGCGGGATTTCCATTGACGGCCAAATCGCGGCACACTCGGGTGACAACCCGCCGCGACCGACCCCACCCGCCGATGCCGACCACGCCATCCCCCGCCGCCGTAATCCGTCCGATCGACCTCGTGCGCGCCACGCTCCTCGCCCTGGCCCTCGTGGCCGCCGCAGCGATCCACCGCGGCGACAGCCCGCCGGCGCCGGCCACGCCCCCGGCGCCCGAGGCGGCGAGCGGGCTCAGCGCCCGCCCGCTCGCCGTCGCCACGCGGCAGATGGTTGCGGCGCCCCATCCCGTCGCGACAGGGGCCGGCCTCGCCATCCTGCGTGCCGGCGGCAGCGCGGCCGATGCCGCGATTGCGGCCGCGATCATGCTCACCCTGGTCGAGCCGCAGGCCTCCGGCATCGGCGGCGGCGGCTTCGCACTGCACTATGCGGCGGCCGGCGGCGCGATCACCACTTTCGACGGCCGCGAAACGGCGCCCGCCGTGGCCAGGCCCGACCGCTTTCTAGATCGCGGCAAGCCGCTGCCGTTCCAGCTCGCCGTGCATTCGGGCCTCAGCGTCGGCACGCCAGGGCTCGTCCGCATGCTCGAGCTGCTGCATCACCGGCACGGTCGCCTCGCCTGGGCCGATCTCGTGCAGCCTGCGGTCCAGCTTGCCGACGCGGGCTTTCCGGTCTCGCCGCGGCTCAACCGCCTGCTCTCCCTGCGCGGCGCAGAGGCTTTCGATGCGGCGGCCCGCGCCCACTTCTTCGACGCGAGCGGCGCGCCATGGCCGGCCGGCCATCGCCTCGCCAACCCCGGGCTCGCCGCGACGCTCCGCGCGATCTCAGCCGGCGGCGCCGATGCCTTCTATACCGGCGAGATTGCGCAGCGCATCGTCGAGGCGGTCGCGCGTGCGCCGAACCGCTCCGGCGACCTCACCCTCGCCGATCTTGCCGGCTACACCGCGAAGGAGCGTGCGCCGGTCTGTGTCGATTACCGCGGGCACCGCATCTGCGGCATGGGGCCGCCGTCATCGGGAGCCCATGCCGTCGCTCAGGCGCTGCGCCTGGTCGAGCTCCATGACCTCGGTCGCACGCCCGAGCGCGCGATGAGCCACCGCGGGCTGCACATCATCGCCGAAGCGCAGAAGCTCGCGTACGCCGACCGCGACTTCCACGTCGGCGATCCCGACGTCGTCCCCGTGGCCGCCGGCCTGCTCGATGCCGGCTACCTCGCCGAGCGCCACGCGCTGCTGCACCCCGCCCGCGCAGGCACACGGCTCTATCCCGGCTCGCCGCCGGCGGCCAGGCGCGCCGCCCTCGGCGACGACGCAACCGGAGAGGGCGCCGGGACGAGCCACGTCTCGGTCGTCGACGCCGCCGGCAATGCCGTTGCGCTCACGTCCTCGATCGAGGCCGCGTTCGGCGCGCGGCTGATGGCCGGCGGGTTCCTGCTCAACAACCAACTGACCGACTTCTCGTTCCGTCCGCGCGACACGCTCGGCCGGCTGGCGGCGAATGCGGCCGGCCCCGGCAAGCGGCCGCGCAGCTCCATGGCGCCGACGATCGTCACCGGCCCCGACGGCCGGCTCGCGCACGTGCTCGGCTCGACCGGCGGATCGGCGATCATCACCTATGTGGTGCAGGCCCTGGTCGGGCTCATCGACTGGCAGCTCGATCCTGCGGCGGTCGCCGGGCTCCCGCGCTTCGCCGGCCGCGGCGGCGAGCTGCATCTCGAGCAGCACGGCAAGGTGGTGTGGCAGGCGCTGAGGCTCGCACCCTATGGCCACCGGTTCCGCATCGGGCCGCAGACCTCTGGCACGCAGATCGTATCGGTTCGCAACGGCCGGCTCCAGGGCGGCACCGACCCGCGCAAGGAGGGTGTCGCCCTCGGCGACTGAGCGGCCCGTGCGCCCGCGCTCCGCTTGACAGGCTCGCGCGCCGCGTGCTTCTGCGGGGCACTCTCACCTTCCGAGGCGCCGCACCCATGGCCCGAGCGCTCATCTTCCCCGGTCAAGGCAGCCAGGACGTCGGCATGGGTCGCGCGCTCGCCGAGGCCTTTCCGGCGGCCAAGGCGGTGTTCGACGAGGTCGATGCCGCGCTCGGGCAGAAGCTCTCCACCCTCATGTGGGAAGGGCCCAAGGACCAGCTGACACTCACCGAGAACGCGCAGCCGGCGCTGCTCGCACATTCGCTCGCCGTCGTGCGCGTGCTCGCGCGCGAGAAGGGGTTCAGGCTCGAGGCCAAAGTGAAGCTCGTCGCGGGCCATTCGCTCGGAGAGTATTCCGCACTCGCCGCCGCCGGCGCATTCAGCCTCGCGGATGCGGCGCGGCTGCTCAAGCTGCGCGGCCAGGCGATGCAGAAGGCGGTGCCGGTCGGCCAGGGCGCCATGACGGCGCTGCTCGGCGTCGGCCTCGACGTCGCGCGGCGCATCGCCGCCGACGCCGCGCAGGGCGAGGTCTGCGACATCGCAAACGACAACGAGCCGGCGCAGGTCGTGCTCTCCGGCCACAGCAGCGCGATCGACCGCGTCGCCGAGGTCGGCAAGGCGCACGGGCTGCGCCGCGCGATCCCGCTGCCGGTCTCCGCGCCGTTCCATTGTGCGCTGATGCAACCCGCGGCCGACGCGATGGCGGCGGCCCTCGCCAAGGTCGAGATCAAGGCCCCGGTCGTACCTCTCGTCGCCAACGTGCTCGCCGCGCCGATCAGCGTCCCCGACGCGATCAGGAAGGGCCTCGTCCAGCAGGTGACCGGCACGGTGCGCTGGCGCGAGTGCGTGCTCGCGATGCACGCGGCCGGCATCACCGAGCTCTACGAGATCGGCTCGGGCAAGGTGCTCTCCGGCCTCACCGGCCGCATCGAGAAATCGCTGAAGGCGACACCCATCGGCACACCCGCCGACATCGATGCGGCACTCGCAGCGCTCACCAGTTAGAAAGTCCGAGGTTCACGCATGTTCTCCCTTTCCGGCAAGTCGGCGCTCGTAACGGGCGCGACGGGCGGCATCGGCGGCGCGATCGCGCGCGCCTTCCATGCGCAGGGCGCGAGTGTCGCGATCTCGGGCCGCCAGGTCGAGAAGCTCGAGGCGCTGAAGGCCGAGCTCAAGGAGCGGGTGGTGGTCTGCCCATGCGATCTCGCGAGCAAGGAGCAGGTCGCCAGGCTCATCGACGAGGCGGTGAAAGCGCTCGGCGGCCGCCTCGACATCCTCGTCAACAATGCCGGCCTGACCCGGGACAACCTGTTCATGGTGATGAAGGACGAACAGTGGGACGAGGTGATCGCGGTCAATCTCACCTCGACGTTCATGCTGATGCGCGCCGCCTCGCGCCACATGATGCGCTCCAAGACCGGCTATGGCCGCATCATCAACATCGCATCGGTATCGGGTGTCGTCGGCAACCCGGGCCAGGGCAACTACGCAGCCTCCAAGGCCGGCATGATCGGCATGACCAAGAGCCTCGCCCGCGAGGTCGCGACGCGCGGCATCACCGCGAACTGCATCGCCCCGGGCTTCATCAAGACGGCGATGACCGACGTGCTCGACGAGAAGCTCATCGCCCAGATCATCGCGGCGATCCCGGTACAGACGTTCGGCACGCCCGAGGACATCGCCGCCGCCGCCGTCTATCTCGCGAGCAACGCGGGCCGCTACCTGACCGGCCAGACCGTGCACGTCAACGGCGGAATGGTCATGACGTGAACCCGATCCCGCCCGGGAAAGGCGCCCGGGAGGGGTGCGACAACCGCGTTCGCACCTGCGAAAGGGGCGGCCCTGAACGCGGCTAGCAAACCCCCGGGAAGTGTGTTACCAGCCGCGCGAATTCGCTCGCGGTTGTTGGGGGAAAAAGCCAAGCTGCGCGTGGACCGGGTGCCACAAGCCCCCAGACTCAGATAGCCAGGTCGGACCGTGGTCCGCTGCCACCGCCTGCCGATCGCAACCGAAGGCCTCCGGCCAGACGAACCCACGAAATCGAAGGACGCGAGGGAAGATCAAGATGAGCAATGTCGCTGATCGCGTGAAGAAAATCGTCGTCGAGCACCTCGGCGTGGAGGCCGAGAAGGTCACCGAGAACGCGTCGTTCATCGACGACCTCGGCGCCGACAGCCTCGACACGGTCGAGCTCGTGATGGCCTTCGAGGAGGAGTTCGGCTGCGAGATCCCCGACGATGCCGCCGAGCACATCCTGACCGTCGGCGACGCCGTGAAGTTCCTCGAGAAGAACGCCAGCGCGGCCTGATCCCCGCGCTGCCGCGGCTCGCCCCGGGTTGACCCGGATCGCCGCGGCGGTCACGGTGGGGGCACTCACATCGGCATCGGGTAGGTCAAACCATGCGACGCGTGGTCATCACCGGATTGGGGCTCGTCACGCCCCTGGCGTGCGGGGTCGATGCGACGTGGCAGCGCCTGCTCGCCGGCAACAGCGGCGCACGGCGCATCGAGGAGTTCGAGGTCGGCGACCTCAGCTGCCAGATCGCCTGCTTCGTGCCGCGCGGCGACGGCTCGGACGGCTCGTTCAATCCCGACCACTGGATGGAGTCGAAGGAGCAGCGCAAGGTCGACGACTTCATCATCTACGCGGTGGCCGCTGCCGGGCAAGCGCTCGCGGATGCGGGCTACAAGGCCGACACGCGCGAGCGGCAGGAGCGTACCGGCGTCCTGATCGGTTCGGGGATCGGCGGCCTGCAGGGGATCGCCGAGACATCGCTGCTGCTCGAGGAGAAAGGGCCGCGGCGGATCAGCCCGTTCTTCATACCGGGCCGGCTGATCAACCTCGCCTCCGGCCAGGTGTCGATCCGCCATCAGCTCAAGGGGCCGAACCACGCGGTCGTCACCGCCTGCTCGACCGGCGCGCACGCGATCGGCGACGCCGCCCGCCTTGTCGCGCTCGATGATGCCGATGTGATGGTTGCCGGCGGCGCCGAGAGCCCGATCAGCCGCATCGGCGTTGCAGGCTTTGTCGCGTGCCGGGCGCTGTCGACGGGGTTCAATGACCGCCCGACCAAGGCTTCGCGCCCCTACGACAAGGACCGCGACGGCTTCGTCATGGGCGAGGGCGCCGGCATCGTCGTGCTCGAGGAGCTCGAGCACGCCAAGGCGCGCGGCGCGCGCATCTACGCCGAGGTCGTCGGGTACGGCATGTCGGGGGATGCCTACCACATCACCGCCCCGGCCGAGGACGGCGACGGGGCCTACCGCTGCATGCGCGCGGCATTGAAGCGAGCCGGTGTGCAAGCCGGCGACATCGACTACGTGAACGCGCACGGAACGTCGACGCCGATGGGCGACGAGATCGAGCTGCGCGCGGTCGAGCGGCTGTTCGGCAATACCGCGGCGAAGCTCGCCATGTCGTCGACCAAGTCGGCGACCGGCCACCTGCTCGGCGCAGCGGGCGCGGTCGAGGCGATCTTCTCGGTGCTCGCGATTCGCGACAACGTCGCACCGCCGACCCTCAATCTCGACAACCCCTCGGTCGAGACGGCCATCAATCTCGTTCCGCACAAGTCCGAAAAGCGCGAGGTGAACACGGTGCTGTCGAACTCGTTCGGATTCGGCGGCACGAATGCGTCGATCATCATGCGTCGGTACGCGGCCTGAAGCGTGCCGGGGTGCGTCCGCCAGCTCCCTTTCGCCATATTGTTCACTATCTTGCAGCGTGAACGCTGGATCTGGCGACGGAGCGGCCGAGCCCGCCCCTGGCCTGGAGCAAGGGAATGTCGAGCAAGCGCGCTACATCGGAGGCGAAGGGGCTCGGCCTGATGCCGAAGAGCCCGGCGGAGGCGCTTGAGCCGACGCGCCCACCCAAGCGTCCGAAAGCGATGCGCCCGCGCCGCGAGGTGCGCCGCCTCGGCCCCGCGATGCGGGTGCTCAATGGCGCCATGACGTTCCTGGTGGTTGCCCTCGGCCTCGGTGGCGCGCTCACGTTCTGGATGGGCAAGGAGCTCGGCCAGGATGGACCGCTCAAGGAGACGAAGACCATCGTCGTGCGCAAGGGCGACGGTGCGCGCGATATCGCCCAGCGGCTCGAGGCGGAAGGCATCATCCAGAGCCATCACATATTCACGATGCACTATGTCGGCCGCTCGCTCGCCGCCTGGGTCGGCGCCAAGCCGTTCCAGCTGAAGGCCGGCGAATACGAATTCCCACCGGCGTCGAGCGTGCGGCAGGTGGCCGAGATCATCGGCGAAGGGCGCTCGGTGCTGTACCGGTTCACGATCCCGGAGGGTCTGACCAGCGCACAGATCGTCGAGCGGCTGAAGGCGGACACGAACCTCACCGGCGACATCCGGACCGTTCCGCCCGAAGGCAGCATGTTGCCCGAGACGTTCCGCGTCCCGCGAGGGGCGACCCGCCAGTCGGCGATCGAGCTGATGCAGGTCGAGCTCAAGAAGCTGCTCGAGAGCGCATGGGCGGGACGCCAGCAGGGCCTGCCCTTCCAGACGATCGAGGAGGCGATGGTGCTCGCCTCGATCGTCGATCGCGAGACGGGACGCAACGACAAGCACGCCGACATCGCGTCGGTGTTCATCAACCGGCTGCGCAAGGGCATGCAGTTGCAATCGGACCCGACGATCCTCTACGGCCTCATGGGCGGCGGCGTGAACTGGGGCAAGCCGATCACCAAGCCCGAGATCCAGAGCCGCACCGCGCACAATACCTACGTGATCAAAGGGCTGCCGCCGACGCCGATCTGCAACCCGAGCCGCACGGCGATCGCGGCGGTGCTCAACCCGTCGCAGACCACCTATCTCTACTTCGTGGCGAGCGGGAACGGCGCGAGCGTATTCTCGCAGACGCTCGAGGAGCACAATGCGGCTGTCGTCAACTGGCGCAAAATCGAGCAGGGCATCCGCGCCAAGCAGGCGGAGACCGCGGCGCAGACCCGTGTCGTCTCACGTCCCGCACCGGCTCCGGCCGAGGGCCAGCTTGCGACCCAGCCCGCGACGGAGCGCGCGCAGCCGGCCATTGCGCCGCCGGCCGTGGCGGCGCCTGCCCCACCGGTGACGCCGACCGTGCTCAATGCTGCGCCCGCCACCGCCCAGCCGGCTGCGGCTACCGCGACGCCGGCCGCGACCGGCAGCGACGTGCCGTTGCCGACCCGCAAGCCGAAGCGCTGATCGGCCTCGTCTCCCCCGCCTTGGCGGGTCTCGGCGAACCCGATAGAACAGGCCGCGAAATCGCACCGCACAGGCCGGTCGCGGGGGACGAAGCGTATGACGCTCAAGAGCATGACCGGCTTTGCGCGGGCCGACGGCGCGCTCGGCGCAACGAGCTGGCACTGGGAGGTGCGCGCTGTGAACGCCCGCGGCCTCGATCTCAGGTTGCGGCTCGCCTCCGGCTACGAGGCGCTCGAGCCACGCGTGCGCGAGGCGGCAGCGCGGCACTTCCAGCGCGGCGCCATCCAGGTGTCGCTGACGGCGACCCGCAGCGAGGGCATCACCGAGATCCGGTTGAACGAGGCCCAGCTCGGGCAGGTGCTGCGCGCGGCCGGACGCGCCCGTGCGCTCGGCTGCGGCGGCGAGCCGTCGGTCGATGGCGTCCTCGCGATCAAGGGCGTGCTCGAGTTCGTGGAGGCCGACGACAGCGAGGCGGCCGCCGAGGCTCGCGCGGCGGCGATGCTCGCGAGCCTCGAGACGGCGCTCGGCGGAGTTGTCGCGGCGCGAGGTGGCGAAGGCGCACGCCTCGCCCGCGTGCTCGCCGATCAGATCGACGAGATCGAGCAGATCGTCGGCGCCGTTGCGGCGGCTCCCTCGCGCTCGATCGCGGCGGTCGAGCAGCGCCTCGCCGATCAGGTCGCCAGGCTCGTCGACGTGCACGCATCGATCGATCCGACGCGCCTGCACCAGGAGGCGGTGATGCTCGCAACCCGCGCCGACGTCGAGGAGGAGCTGAAGCGGCTCTCCGCCCACATCGCTGCCGCGCGCGACCTCGTCGCATCCGGCGCAGGCGCGGGCCGCAAGCTGGATTTCCTGACGCAGGAGTTCAATCGCGAGGCGAACACGCTATGCTCGAAGGCCAACGACATCGAGGTGACGCGGCTCGGCCTCGCGCTGAAGTCGGTCATCGATCAGATGCGAGAGCAGGTGCAGAACATTGAGTAGCCCGACTGGATCCCGAGCGATGCCGATCGACCGCCGCGGCTTGCTGCTGGTGCTCTCCTCGCCGTCCGGCGCGGGGAAATCGTCGCTCGCACGCGGCCTCATGGCCGCCGACGGTGGGATCCGCATGTCGGTCTCGGTGACGACGCGCCAGTCCCGGCCCGGCGAGGTCGAAGGGCGGGACTATTTTTTCATCGACGAGGCGGAGTTCACGCGCCGCGCCGCCGCCGGCGAGTTCCTCGAATGGGCGCGGGTGTTCGATCGCGGCTATGGCACGCCGCGTGCGCCGGTCGAGGCGGCGCTCGCGCGGGGCGAGGACGTGCTGTTCGACATCGACTGGCAGGGCACGCAGCAGCTCGCCGCGCGGATGCCGGCGGACCTCGTGCGCGTGTTCATCCTGCCACCCTCGGCCGCCGTGCTGCTCGACCGGCTGAACCGGCGCGCGCAGGATCCGCCCGAGGTCGTCGCCGGCCGCATGAGCAAGGCCGCGGCCGAGATCAGCCACTGGCCCGAGTACGACTACGTGATCGTCAACGATGACTTCGAGACCTCGCTCGCGGGCCTCGAGGCGATCCTGGCCGCCGAGCGGCTGAAGCGGGCGCGGCTTCCAGGCCTCACCGAGTTCGTCCGCGGGCTGGTCGAGGGGCTTTGAGGGGTGACGCCGCATCGAGCACGGCGGCGAGCCGTGCGAAGTCCTCGACCGCGAGCTGCTCGG
>Ga0209398_1000576_pt1 | contig 22244 bp, 24 predicted proteins | sample AshMeaBigSpring_FD_184125 | JGI IMG/M metagenome (GOLD analysis project Ga0209398, IMG submission 184125) | Groundwater microbial communities from Big Spring, Nevada to study Microbial Dark Matter (Phase II) - Ash Meadows Big Spring (SPAdes)... | ecosystem: Environmental > Aquatic > Deep... | reverse complement strand
TCTAGCGTTAATAGTTGGGTTGTTTGTGCCTTGGTTATTGTGGTAATGCTAGCTAAAGCTATTACCAAAACTGCCAGCGTCATCGAATGTTGTAACTGTTTCATCACCGTTTTTTATTTAGGGCAAAACTATCGGCCTAAAAACGGGTGGTTGGTAACATTTGATACTTTCAAAAAGGGTTTTGCGATATTGTTGATGTAGTTATTTAAGTCTTTGTTTATACTTTATACATTCAAAATATTGTGACGGATTGCATTTTATGTTGTACTACTCTAAGCAATCAGTGTTATTCGTATGTTTGCGAATAAATAATAGTAATGCCTACCACTGCTAAATCTCAATATTTTACACAAGCACAAGAACAAACCGCACGTTTTGCCAAAGCAATGGCGCACCCTGTACGTATTGCTATTTTACAATTGCTCAATTCGCAATCTTGTTGCTATCATGGTGATATGGCAGAAGAACTACCAATTGCAAAGTCTACCTTATCGCAACATCTTAACGAGCTTAAAGATGCTGGCCTTATTCAAGGCGATATTACCCCACCAACCGTAAAGTATTGCATTAACAAAGAAAATTGGAAGCTTGCTAAAAAGCTACTTACAGATGTGTTGAAATAATTTTTTTAAAACATTGTTCGTAAACGTACGAATTGGAAATAGTTGTTCGTATATTTGCGAACAGTTTTCACTGAAAATAAAAAGTATGATGCAGATAAAAGTATTGGGACCTGGTTGCCCAAAATGTAAAACCACTTACAACAATGTTTTAGAAGCCGTAAAGCAATTGAATATTGAAGCCGAGGTTATTAAAATTGAAGACATTGAGGAAATGATGCAATATAATGTGCTTACAACACCTGTGCTAATGATTAATGAGCTGGTAAAAATAAAAGGCAGAGTTGCCGATGTAAATGAAATCAAACAATTACTAACTGTTTAAAATATTAAAAATGGACACACAAACTTTAGTAAAAGAAATTTGCCCAACCACAACACAAACATGGGTAACAAGAGGTGCATTATTAGTTGATGTTCGTGAGCAAGATGAAGTAGCAACGTTATCTTATGACGTACCTAATATTATCAATATTCCATTAAGTGATTTTGAAAACAGATTTACCGAAATACCCAAAGATAAAGATGTAGTAATGGTTTGTAAAAGCGGTGGCAGAAGTTTAAGAGCTGCTGGATTTTTGGTAAATCATGGATATACAAATGTGGTAAATATGCAACACGGCATTACACGCTGGGTACAAAAAGGATTTCCTGCAAAAGGTGATATTACAGTTGTAACTAGTGATGCTTCTTGTTGTTCATCTACAAGTTGTTGCTAAAAAATAGAATAATGTTCGACTGGTTACAAAGCGTCGCTGATTGGCTTATTTATTCAGCATTTGGTATAGCACAGCACAGCAAATTAGGCGATGCCTTAAATTTCTTTGTGTTTGATACTATAAAGATTTTTATTCTTCTAGGATTTATAACCATTTTAATGGGCGTTATTAATTCCTATTTTCCTATTGAAAAAGTGCGGGGGTTTCTTACCAAACGCAAGTGGTACGGTGTTGATTATTTTCTAGCATCTTTTTTTGGTACTATCACACCTTTTTGTTCTTGTTCTTCCGTTCCTCTGTTTATCGGTTTTGTAAAAGGCGGTATTCCTTTAGGTGTAACGCTGGCATTTTTAATTTCATCGCCATTAGTTGATGCAGTTTCGGTTGCCATGTTTCTTGGTATGTTTGGGTGGAAAGTAACCATCGTGTATGTAGTGAGTGGCATTGTTTTATCAATGATTGCTGGATATATTTTAGGTAAAATGAAATTAGAGCATCTACTAACAGATTGGGTACAAAAAATATTACAGAATAAGCAAGTTGCAGATACAAGCTACGAAGATGAAAAACAAACTTTTGTACAGCGATTACCAAGTATTGGCCGAGAAGCGTTAGGAATTGTTAAAGGAGTTTCAATTTATATTTTAATTGGTATTGCCATTGGTGGCTTAATGCATGGATTTATTCCTACCGGATTTTTTGAACGATATATAACTAAAGAAAACCCACTTGCAGTGCCAATAGCAACCTTAGTTGGTGTGCCTATGTATAGCAATGCCGCAGGCGTTTTGCCAATTATGCAAGTATTGGTTCAAAAAGGAATTCCAATTGGTACAGCCATTACGTTTATGATGGCAGTTGTTGGTTTATCTGTACCTGAAGGATTATTGCTTAAAAAAGTAATGACAACAAAAATGCTTGTAATATTCTTTGCAGTTGTAACTACTTGCATCATTATTTCAGGCTATATTTTTAATTGGATTTTATGAAAACACAAACCGAAATATTATTAGCACTCTGGATAGAAACCCGAACAAGGTTTGCCAATCAAATCACTTCTATTACCGAAGCAGATTTGAAAAAGAAATTATTGCCTTCGCAAAATTGAGTTGGCTTTTTTAATTGCCCTATTAGTGATACGGCTTTTTTACGTATACGGACTACTACGTGAGGCAAATGGCTATTACTAACAAATACGGTACAGTTTAAAAATTAAATACCATGAAATCGAAAATCATCCTTTTCCCATTTGCAACGCTATTGCTGTTGCTATTTACAGTTTGTACAAGCAACGCACAAACAACCCCTAAAACTTCTACCCTAAACACGGTTGCTACAATACAAGTGATACAATTTCATTCAGAACATAGATGTATGACTTGCAACAAAATCGAAGCGCTTACAAGAGAAGCGCTAAAAAGTTATCCTAGTATTCCATTTTCATTAGCAAACGTTGATGATAAAAAGAATGAACAAAAAGCCAAGCAATTTGAAGCTACAGGCACTGCCTTGTTTTTGTACAACCCAAAAACAGGAAAGAAGAAAGACCTTACCGACTTTGCATTTTTGAATGCAGGCGATAAAAACAAATTCATTGCAGGATTGAAGAAGGAAATTGACATTTTTCTGAAATCTTAACATATGGAATGGTTAACCGAAATAGCACAAAATAAAGACGCCCCACTTTTAGCTGCCTTTGCCTTAGGGTTACTCACAGCTATTGCACCCTGCCCTTTAGCTACTAATATTACCGCAACTGCGTTTATTGCAAAAACCATTACTAACAAACAAAAAGTACTATTAAGTGGTGTGCTGTACACACTTGGTAGGGTGTTTTCTTACACTTTAATTGGTGCTATTATTTATTTTGGCGTAAGTAAGTTTCAGGTGGCAAAATTGTTTCAGGGCAATGGTGAAAAGTATATTGGGTTCGTTTTAATCATCATTGGGTTAGTAATGCTTAATGTTATTAAACTCAATTTTATTAAGGGTGGTAACTTAACTGATAAGTTATCAGAAAAATTTAAAACCAAAGGCTTGTTAGGTTCGTTTTTGCTCGGGGCATTATTCGCATTTGCTTTTTGCCCATACAGCGGTGCTTTATTTTTTGCCATGCTTATACCTATGACACTTTCTGCAAGTTCGGGGTTACTATTGCCAATTGTTTTCTCAATAGGTACAGGGCTACCAGTTATTCTATTTTCATTTGTAATAGCATTTAGTATGCAAAAATTAGGACTATACTTTAAGGCAATTACAAAAGTTGAAAAGGTAATGCGTGTTGCCTCAGGGATAGTTTTTATACTAACTGGCTTGTACTACATCAATATCTATTTTAAAGTAGTTTAAATACCGTCTCTTTCTCTAAAACCGATCTAGCTTTTTATGCTTGCCAAGTTAGATGGCACGCTGCTATTGTAACCCCACTTATTCAATACAGCACAATTATTTGCTTCCTTAGTTTACACTATTACATTTTTACAAAATCGTTATTACAGAAAATATTTTGTTATTTACACAGTGTTTTTTATTTTCATTCTTTAAATACGTGGCAGTTATTTCGTCCCCCCCAATGTTATAACTACCTATTGTGCAAATGCGTACCCCCTATACGTTACTTGTACAAATGAGATGGACGTTTTAAAGATTGGCTTTACAGGTTCTGATGAATTGATTTTTTAGAAAATTATGTGCTGTGCAAATGCATTGCTGATGCTGTTGTGCTACATCGCAAGTATTATGGCTATCGCTTTAAGTATTGTGTATGTATAGCCATAGTACTAAGGCTATACACCCGTAGTACTATGGCTAGCAGTAAGAGCTTTAGTAATGTATATCTATAGTGCTATAAATGATGAAAATAGTATTGAGGCTATACATCCATAGTGCTATGAATGACAAGAATAGTGGTATTGATGTACATCAATACCACTCTAAACACCAGAAATAGTACTATAAGGCTTTTAAATACCACTATTTAGGCTGTTTAGCGGTTTTCGGGCTTTTGAATTTTATTTTTTAATCATAAAACGTCAAAAAACATGGTAAAGTACATGCAGGACATTAAAGATGAACTTACCGACCTGAAAAAAGGTATGGTAGGCAATGCTGCTATTTGGGCAGGACAGCCAGTAACAGCTGCACAAGTGCAAACGGCAATAGATGCCATTGCTGCTAAAAGTGATGAAATGGATGCAGCCGAAGTATTGCTGCAACAAAAACGTGCCGAGGGTAGAAAACTGGTAGAACAGTATAGCCCAATGGCAAAGCAGGTAACTACATTGGCAACGGGCTTGCACACTACTAGCCCTGAAAAATTGGGTGAGTATGGTATTGCTTTGCCTAAAACGGCGGCTACTGTACCCGTGCCAGCAAAGGCAGTTATTGCATCTATTACCGATGATTCGGATGGTGTAGGTTTTGTAATTACCATTCAGCCATTGGCTTATGCTGACACGTTTGAAGTGGAAAAAGGCATAACAGCTTCGGCAGATGTAACCACTTTGGCTACGCCATTTAGCTTTTACAAAAACAGTAAAAAGCTAAGTTTTGTAGATGATGATGTGCTACGTGGCAAACGCTATTTCTATCGTGTACGTGCATTTAACCGCAATGGCTATGGCGAATGGAGCGAGCCTGTAAGCCGTGTGCAATAGTAAAAAATGTACAGATGCTAAAAGCCCCCAACTTGGGAGTAAGTTGGGGGCTTTTGTATGTCTACTACTTTTTTGGAGATTAACCTACTACAATTTAGTAGCTACCATTTGTATCAAAGCTGCATAGCCTTGGTGGTAGTTACCTTCGTTTAAAATAAGTTCGTTCTTTTGTACGTAATCTATCTGCATTTCTCTAAAGTCTTCCTCAAGCATTTCTACTGTGTACAACATGTCTGCATTTTTAGGGCCACCAGAACTGTATTGTAGTTGTTGTGGGTTAAATGCTTCCATAATTATTTTACCACCAGGCTTTAACCAAGTGATGGCTTTGTGGTGTATTTGCTTTCTAATAGCAGGTGGAAAATGTGCAAACACAAAAGCTACTGCATCTGCACTATTAACGGCATAATCTATTTGTGTAGCATCTTCAATAGTATAATTTATTGCCACTTGGTGCTTGCTAGCTAATTGTAGGGCTTTTACTTTGCCTGCATCGCTGCTATCAAATGCTTGTACTTGCCAACCTTTAGTGGCTGCATAGACTGCATTTCTACCCTCGCCCTCGCAGGGTAAAATAAGATTGCCTATAGGTAGTTTATCTAGTTGCTCTGCAAAAAAAACATTGGGAGCTTCGCCATAAACATAATGGCTTTCGCTGTATCGTTCGTTCCAAAAATGAGTTGTCATTTGTTATAGTTTTTACAGAAGTAAAGGCAATATTTGATTACTGCCTTTAGTTGTGGGATAAATTAGTTTAACTAAGTGGTTTAAGCTTTTAATAATTTGCTTTGGCACACAAAATCTGTTTTAGGTAAGCCAGTAGTGCTAATGGCATTAAAGCCGCCACCAACTTCAGTAAAGTTTCTATAACCTCTTGCTTGCAAAATAGAAGCTGCAATCATACTGCGGTAGCCACTTCCACAGTGCATGTAAAAGTGGTCTTTCGGGTTAATGTCTTTTATCCATTCGTTAATATCTGCAAGTGGTTTGTTGTATGCATTTTCAACATGCTCAGCTTTGTATTCGCTTTCTTTTCTTATGTCAATGATGTAGTCGTTTTCAACAGAAACTTCTTTGGCAAATTGTTCAGCTGTTATTCTTTCTACAGCATCTACGTTTTTGGCCGCTAAGCGCCATGCTGCAAAGCCATTTTGTAAATGACCTAATACATTATCAAACCCTACACGGCTTAATCTTGTTACGGCTTCTTCTTCGCTGCCTACTTCTGTAACTAGTAAGATGGGTTGTTTTACATCTACCATTAAAGCACCTACCCAAGGGGCAAAATCACCATTTAAACCAATATTGATAGATTGAGGAATAAAGCCTTTATAAAAATCTGCCGCGGCTCTTGTATCTAAAATCAGCGCTTCGGTATTGTCTGCAATAGCTTCAAACTCATCGGGGGTTAAAGCTTTCATGCCATTGTTTAGTACGTTTTCAAAGGTATCATAACCGTGTTTGTTCATGGCTACATTTAGGCCAAAATAGGCTGGTGGTGGTAGTAAGCCTTCGGTAACTGCTTTTATAAAAGCTGCTTTATTATGCTGGTTTAGCGCGTAGTTCATTTGCTTTTGGTTACCCAAAGTATCTACCGTTTCCTTCATCATGTTTTTGCCGCAAGCACTACCTGCACCATGGGCAGGGTACACAATTACATCATCTGCCAAAGGCATTATCTTGTTCATTAAACTTTCGTATAGCAAGCCAGCTAGTTCTTCTTGTGTCATGTGGGCGGCTTTTTGTGCCAAATCAGGGCGGCCAACATCGCCTAAAAACAAGGTATCGCCACTAAAAATGCAATAGTCTTTACCAGTTTCATCTTTTAGTAAATAGGTAGCACTTTCCATAGTATGACCAGGTGTGTGTAATACTTGAATGGTAACATTGCCAATCTTAAATTCTTGATTGTCTTTGGCAATAATGGCTTCAAAATCAGGATTGGCATTTGGGCCATACACAATGGCTGCACCTGTTTGTTTACTTAGGTCTAGGTGACCACTCACAAAATCTGCATGAAAATGGGTTTCAAAAACATACTTTAATGTAACGCCATCTTTTTTAAGCCTTTTAATATAAGGCGCTGTTTCACGCAGTGGATCTATAATGGCTGCCTCACCGTTTGAAGTAATATAGTACGCACCTTGTGCTAAACATCCTGTATAAATTTGTTCTACTTGCATGATGTTATTTTTATTAGTTTATTGCTAGAGTAGTATTATACAACTACTCTAGCAATATTAATTATTATGTTTTTTATAAACTTCTTTTCGCCAAATACCAATCTACCATTTCAAGATTACTACTTTTTCTTTCGGCTAAAGCTTCTACTGTTTTTGGGGCTGGTACTATCACTTTATCGCCTTCTTTCCAGTTAAGTGGCATAGCACATTTATGTTCATCCGATGTTTGTAGTGCAACTAAAGCTCGTTTTATTTCTTCCATGTTTCTACCTACGTTCAATGGGTAGTACATTATTAAACGCACTTTACCTTCTGTATCCATTATAAACACAGCTCTTACAGCAGCAGTTTCACTTTCGCCAGGTTGTAACATACCATATAGTTTAGATACGCTCATGGTTATATCAGCTACAATAGGAAATTCGAATAACACACCAGTTTTTTCTTGTACTGCATTTACCCATGCAATGTGCGAATGAATACTATCTATACTTAGTCCCATAAGCTTTGTGTTGTGGGCTGCAAAAAAGTCTTTTTCTAAGGCAAAGCCAGTCATTTCGGTAGTGCATACTGGGGTAAAATCGGCTGGGTGAGAGAAAAATACCACCCAACTACCTTTATTGTAGTCTGAAAATTTAAGATTACCTATTGTAGTTACTGCTTCAAAATCTGGTGCGTTGTCGCCAATTCTTGGCATTACGTTGATTGTTTGATTATCCATTGTTATTGTTTATTTAGATTGTAAAATTGAAGATTAAATACTCTTTTGGCTGTAACATTAGTCACATTGTATAAGACGCCAACTTTAGGTTTTTAATATTTTGCTGAAGCGAAATGCTGCCTATACTGCAAAAAGTTCTTTTAAAATGATATAGAGACTCATTGCTAGTACAAACCAACCAAAAGCTTTTTTTAACTTACTGCCATCAATTTTTTTGGCAAGTAAGCCACCAATAAATATACCCACTATTGCCACAGCGGTAATCCTAAGTAGAAATTGCCAATCAATACTAATCTGCCCGATATCGCCTGTGAAACCAATTAATGAATTAAGCCCAATTACTAAAAGCGATGTACCCACTGCTTGTTTCATGGGCATTTTTACAATAAGTACTAAGGCTGGTATTAATAAAAAGCCGCCGCCTGCACCTAAAAAACCTGTTGCTAAGCCAATTAATACCCCATAAAATGATAATTGAAAAATAGGTGTTACAGGTTGTTTAGTAGGTTCGCCTTTATTAGTTGCTTCTTTGCCTTCTTTAATCATGGCAATAGATGCTAGTAACATTAATATAGCAAATAACACCATGGTAGCTGTAGCTTTTGTAATGGTAAATTCTGTGTTGCTAAACAGTATTGATGGAATTTTTGGAAGTAATACTTTTCTAGTAAAAAAGACCGTGGTAATAGATGTTGCACCAAACAATAACGCTGTTTTAATACGCACCAATCCTTTGCTATAGTGATTAATAGCACCTACCATAGATGTTGCACCTACAATAAACAACGAGTACGATGTGGCTAGCAAAGGATTGATACCTAATACATATACCAATAAAGGTACTGTAAGAATAGAGCCACCACCACCAATTAACCCTAACGAAATACCTACCAACGCAGCTAATAAAAAGCCTATTATTTCCATGCTTTATTTTTAATAATTAATGCGAAGTTGGCTTGCCACAAAATGAAAGTTGGTTACAAAAGTTGCAATTGACTAAGTGTTGCAATTTTGTAACCAACCTTTTTAAAAGCAGTTTATTGTAAAAATAAAGTAAGTGGTTGCTAGTAGCTCATATCGTCCATTTTTACTTTGCCCCTAAAAGTCCAAAAAACAAAGGTGGTATAAGCTGCCACTAGTGGTACACCAATAGCCGCAATAATCAGCATAATGCCTAATGACTTTTGCGATGAACAACCATTGTAAATAGTGATATTGTAAGCAGGGTTAATGGTAGACACTACGATGTTTGGAAAAATATTAATGGTAACTGTAATTAACAATAAGGCCGACGTTAAGGCAGAGGATAAAAAGGCTTTGAAATACACACCTTTTTCTAGCAGCCTACGTGTGTTGATGATGGTTAAAATAGTAATTACTGGCACTAAAAACAGTAGCGGATGCGCTCTAAATTTATCAGCTGTTTGCGGTAAATAAATTAAAGTTGCCATGGTTAAAGTAACGTAAGCAATCACAAAAAAGCGGCTGGTGTTTTTTGCCAAAATTTTCAATTTGGTATGCAGCCTACTTTCTGTTTTCATGATTAAATACGTAGCACCATGCATCATAAATAATGCAAGAGTGGTAACGCCTGTGATGATGGCATAAGGATTAAGCAGATTAAAGAAGCCGCCTTGGTACTCAAAATCTTTATCAATAGGTATGCCTTGCATTACATTGCCTAAAACCACACCTAGTAACAATGCAATTAATGCACTTGATAATGAGTAAACAATATCCCAAGTTTTGCGCCACCAAAGCATTTTTTCTTTACTTCTAAATTCAATGGCAATAGCCCTAAAAATTAGTACGGTTAAAAACAACATAAAAGGTATGTAGAATGCTGAAAACATGGTAGCGTAAACTTCTGGAAAACCAGCAAACAAAGCACCGCCACCAATAACTAGCCATACCTCATTGCCATCCCAAACAGGGCCAATGGCATTTAAGGCAATACGCCTACTTTCTTCTTTTTTAAAGAATAAATGCAAGGCGCCTGCACCTAAATCGAAACCATCTAAAATGGCGTAGCCTGTAAATACAGCACCTACTACCAAAAACCAAAGTGTTGGATAATCTAATCCTAAAAATGTGGGCATAATGTTAGTTTAGTATGGGATTATTACGTTTAGAATAGTCTGGTATTTCTTCATCGGCTTTCGGTTCATCAAAACCGTGCTGTATTTTTTTATTTAACAGGTAAATAAACAACACAAATAGCAAGGTGTAAATGAATGTAAATAAGATGAGTGAAAACATTACTTGATCAGCTTTTACTGCTTTAGATAAGGCATCGCTAGTTCTAAGTAAGCCATACACTACCCAAGGTTGCCTACCCATTTCGGCTGAGAACCAACCTAATTGATTGGCTAATTGTGGTAAAATAACCGAGAAAGAAAATACTACCATCAACCATTTGTAGTTAAACAATTTGCCACGCCACCAAAGAAACATAGCAAATAGGGTAAGGCCAATAAGCGTCATGCCAATGGCTACCATTAAATGATAGGTTTGAAAAATAGCATTGATTGGTTTTGGTCTATCGTTTACCGCAAATGCATTTAAACCTTTTACGGGTGTTTTAAAATCTTGGTATAGTAAGTAGCTTAATCCGCCTGGAATTTTTAAACCCGTAACTGTTTGGTCTTTTTGATTGACATAGCCAAGCAAATACATGTCGGCTGCTTTCATGCTATCATAATGACCTTCAAAAGCTGCAAGTTTAGCAGGTTGGTTTACGGCAACACCATTAGCAGAATGGTGACCAGTAAATAGTTGTAACAAACCAGCAATGGTAGCTACTACCAATGCTATTTTAAATGCTTTACGAGAAATAGCGACGTGCCTGTTTTTTACCAAATAATACGCATGAACACTTAGCACTAAAAAAGAACCTGCTAAAAAAGCACCTACTAGTACATGCGATAATCTATCTACCGATGAAGGATTAAATACCATAGCCCAGAAATCGGTGATTTCTGCTCTTGCTTTCATGCCTTCACCCACCACATGGTAGCCAGCGGGTGTTTGCTGCCAAGAGTTGGCAACCACAATCCAAATGGCTGAAAACATAGAACCTAAAGCCACCATAATAGTTGCGAAAAAGTGTACCCGTGGCGATACACGATTCCATCCAAATAATAACAAACCTAGAAAGCCACTTTCTAGTGCAAATGCAAAAATGCCTTCGGCTGCTAAGGCACTACCAAAAATATCACCCACATAGCGAGAATAGGTAGCCCAATTGGTGCCAAATTCAAATTCCATTACAATGCCTGTTGCTACACCAATGCCAAAAATGAGGGCGAAGATTTTAATCCAAAACCTTGTCATGGTTTCATAAATCTTATCGCCTGTTTTTAAATACAAGCCTTCCATTGCTACTAGCATTACGCCAAGCCCAATACTAAGCGGTGGATAGATGTAGTGAAAGCTAACTGTGAATGCAAACTGAATTCTGCTGAGAATTTCAACGTCCATAAATTATTAATTGTATCGTTTTGTAGAAATATATCTACGAGTGTCCTTTAACTACTATTTTGATAATCTTAAAATTTAGAATTAAAAATCTAATTATTTGAAAAGGAATAAAATGCCTTAAAAACAATGTAAAATTAGTGGGTGTTGGTGGATAATATTGCTCAGAATATTTGGTAATGATTAAACGATTTTCCATGATTGTGTTTGTTTTTTATTAAAAATTTATTCAGGTATTAACCACCAAAATGGTTTGCCTTTTGCTTTGTACAAAAACATATAGTGCATTAACCATTTTAACCAATGCCCTGCCAAGCCTGGCTCACCCATGGTTGTTTTTATATCTCTGCCCCATTCAGGATATTTTTCCCAATCTGGCACTACTGGGCTTACCGTCATTGTAGCAGCAGTTCCTTTGCTCATGCCATAGCCTGCCGATACAATACAGGCAGCACCCATAATACCCATAGAAGCTTTGTGCTTTATAGTAGAATTACCCGTTTTAATCCATTCAACAATATTGTCAGCTGTTACTTTGCCCATTACACCCGATGGCATCCCCGTTCTAGGTGCTGTTGCAAAAATGGGTGTACCATTTTTACTAATCATTGGTTTTGAGATAGAATGTGGAGGTGCAAATGCAATACCGGGTGCAAAAATATTAGGGTAGCTAGGGTTTTGATAGGTTTGAGGCCAATCGTTTATAGACCACGTTTCAAATGGTTTTGCTGTATAATCTGCATCTACTTTCATTAGGCCATTTGGTGCAAATAATTTGTCTGTAATGTCAGCCCCCAATTTATTAAAAGCCTTAAATCCATGCCCTGCAAAACCGGGAATAAGCATGGCAAAATCGTAAGGTTGTTCTAAGTATTCGCCATCTAGGTTTTCGTAATAAATTTTATGGTCATCAATTTTTTTAACGCCAGCTCTTTTGATCCAATTGATGTTCCTTTCTACAAAATATGACTCTGCAAAAAGCTTCGTATTAGATATAAAACCACCTTTCTTTATAAATGCACCACCCATGCCAAAGTCGCCCAATTCGTATTCATTGGTAATCCAAATTACTTCTGCTTGTTTTTCTAAACCACGTCTTTTAATTTCAAAATCAACATTTAAGATATATTCAAAAGCAGCACCTTGACAAGTGGCTGTTGGGTGTCCTGTGCCAATTACAAAAGTTTGCTTTTGGCCTTTTTGCATGTTGTCTAATTTCTCTTGCAATAAATGCCAAGCTTCGGTAGCATGAGAAAAAGTACATACCGAAGCGATGTTGCCAGTACCAGGATGTAAACCTTCTGTTGCCTCAAAATTTAGTTTAGGCCCAGTGGCATTAATTAAGAAATCGTATTCAACAGTTTGTTTTTCGCCTTTTTGTTCTTTGGAAGTAAATTCTATTTCTACATAGCCATAATCTGTTTTACTATCACCTTCAGGAAAAAAATTGAGTGCTTTTGCTTGTAAAAATTTGATGCCCCATTTTTTATACAGTGGTCGTAAATCAAACTTTATGTCATCGGCTGTCATTCTGCCAACGCCTACCCAAATATTAGAAGGTATCCATTGGTAATTAACACTTGGCGAAACAACTGTTATTTGGTGTTCTTTACCTAGATTTCTCTGTAGATATGATGCAGCAGTATGACCAGCAATACCTGCACCCAATACAACTATTTTAGCCATGGCAATTGATTTGTTTGAAGTAGAAAAAATGAGACTCTTTAACGTTGACGGTACAAACTTAGACTAGGCAAAAAGGGTAGTGGGTAACATTTGTTACTTTTAGAATAGACTCATAAAAAGCAAAAGAAAAAGAGCCACGATAATTGCATCGTGGCTCTTTGAATCTCAATTGTAATAGTTATCTATTGCCCTGTTGCTTTTATCTCATCATTGGCATTAGCTATTACGGTTTCACCCACTTGCAATGCACCAAATATTTCTATACTTGCAGCAGTGGTGTTACCGGTGCTTACATCTACTTTTTTAATTTTTCCATCTTTCATTACCAAAACATATTTTCTCTCGGTAGAAGTAACAACTGCCGATTTGGGTACAAACATCGCATTGGTATTGCCATTCGAGTTCAATACCACATTGGCAAACATTCCCGGGCTAAGTACACCATCTTTATTCACCACATCTATTTCCATTCTTTCGCTACGGTATTGTGCATTGATGTTGTCAGATTTACGAGCAATAAAACCAGTCATTTTTTTGCCGGGAAACGCACTTACATAAAACGAGACAGTGTCTTTTGCTTTTAAATTAGCCGCCACACTTTCAGGAATATCTACTTGTAATCGCAAACGTTCAATATGTTTTAATTCTAACATCGGCTTGTCTTTAATTGAGGCACTTACCAATGCACCCGGATGTACGTTGCGTTCGGTAATAACACCTGTAAACGGTGCGGTAACTTTTAGATAGGATAGCATGGTTTGTTGCATTTGCCAATTGGCTTTTTCGGCATTGCACAAAGCACTATCAGCATCCATTTTTGCTTTGATGGTAGAGATATCTAATGGCGAAATAGCACCTGCTGTTTTAGAAGCTTCCATTAGGCGTAAGTATCGTTCCTTATCTATGGAAAAATCAGCTTTGCTTCTTGCATATTTTTCTTTGGCTTGCAAAGCGGCTTGTTCTAATTCAGGTGCTTCTAAGGTCATTAACAAACGGCCTTGCGATACTTTAGCGCCAATTTCTACCAACACATTTTTTACATAGCCATTGACTTTAGGAAAAATGCTCACTTCTTGATACGCTACCAATTGTGCTGGTAATTTAATGGTAGTAGCAACGCCACCTTTTTGCACAGTGGCTAGTGCATAATTGGTAGGTGCGGCTTTGGCTTCCTGTTTTTTTTCTTCTTTGTTAGAAGAGCATGCCGTCAACAAAACAATGACTACTATACTTATTATTTGATGATTTTTCATGTGTGTTTTTTTGAGAAATGATGAATGCTATTTTTAATTCGATACATCAATACAATCTAATCTTGTTAAGATTATGACGGTAATAGTGATACTGATTTAAACGATGCTTTTTGTTGTACCCAACCGTACACCAATGGCACAATAAATAAAGCCGCAAACGTAGATGCGATAAGCCCACCAATTACAGCACGGCCTAATGGTGCAGATTGGTCACCTGCTTCACCAAGGCCACTAGCCATCGGTATCATACCAGCAATCATAGCAAGGCTTGTCATTAAAATGGGCCGCAAACGAATGCTTGCTGCTACTGTAGCTGCCTTAAATGGGTCTTTGTATTCTAGCCGCAAAGCCTCTGCATTGGTAACAATTAAAATGGCATTGGCAACTGATACACCTGTGCTCATAATAATGCCCATGTACGATTGTAAATTGAGTGTAGCACCCGTGGCTAATAACAATAACATAGCACCTAATAATACGGCTGGTACGGTAGATAAAATGGAAATAGCTACGCCAAAAGATTGGTAATTAGCAGCCAGTAATAATAAGATTACCACAATAGCCACCAATAGCCCTGTTTGCAATGAATCCAAGGTTTCTATTAGCAAGGATGACATACCTTTTACCTCAGATACCAAGCCCTTTGGTGCAGTGCCTAAACTGCTAATGGCTTTGTTAACAGCAGCCGTAGCAGTGCCTAAATCTTGCTTATAAATATTGGCACTTACACTTAAAAACCTACGTGGACCGCTTCTGTCATATTCACCTGGCAGTGTGTCCACCGTCATTTGTGCTATGTCTGATAGTATTGGTCTAGACTTTCCTTTTACCAATGAAATGGATTGCAATTGTTCAATAGAGTTCATTAAGTATTCTGGCACTTGTACTTGCACTTGATAGGTGTAAGCCACTTTTTGGTCTAACCATTGTACCTTTTCAGTAAAGCGGCTAGAAGAGGTAGCATCGGTAATACTTCTAGCAACTTCAGTGAGATTTAAACCCATTTGTGCCAACCGAAAACGATCGATATTGATTTTGATGGTGGGGAATTTTAGGGGCTGAGCTATTTGTACATCTCGTAGGTAAGGTATCTGCTTCAAACTATCAACCAATCGTTGTGAATAGGTTTTTAGTTCATCAAAGTTTTTACCTGCCACCCTTACTTCTATGGGTGTTGACGCACCTTGTGCCATAATTTTTTCCGTGAGTTCTATCGGCTCAAAAGAAATATTTACCTGCGGATAAGCAGCTTTAACGTTCTTACGGATTTTGTCTTTCAGTTCATCCAAATTGGCTTTATAATCTTCGTTCAAGTTTATCTGCATAATAGCTTCGTGCGTACCACTATTAAAAATGTACAAATTACTAGAGCCATAGCTGCTAGGTATTAAGCCCACATAAGCTGAACTGATGGCTACATTACCATTTACCGTTTTATTAATCATGTCTAATACGGCTTTTGTGGTTCGTTCTGTTTTTTCAAGCCTTGTGCCATCAGGTTCTTTAATGCGAACTTGTAGCTGACCGTTGTTGGTTTTAGGCAATAAATCTTTACCAATAATCATAAAGCAAATGCCTGCTGCTGCCAATGATAATACCAAGTACACCATCACAATTACTTGACGTTTAGGCATCCATTTTTCCAATAAGTTGGCTAAGCCCATTTTTATTCTTTGGAAAAAGCCATTTTCTTCAGGATGAGCTTTATCTTGTTGGTTGTGTTCATTTATTTCAATTACTTCATTATGGTCTAAAGCCAAGCCAGCATGAGCATGTGGCTGGTTGTGATGGTATTGAAACATCTCTTCTTTCAATAACCAATTGGCTATTACAGGCACTAATGTTTGTGCTGCAATAAACGATACAATCATTGCAAAGCCAATGGATAAGGATAGTGGCAAGAACATGGCTTTCGGTACACCATTCATTACAAATGATGGGGCAAAAACCGCCAAAATGCACAGCAAAATCAGCAACAATGGAAAAGATATTTCTTCACAAGCATCTAGTATTGCTTGCTTTTTATTCTTGCCCATTTCTAAATGTTGGTGAATGTTTTCAATGGTTACAGTAGCTTGATCTACCAATACACCAATGGCCAAAGCCAAGCCACTTAGCGTCATGATATTGATGGATTGCCCAAATAAATTCAAGAACAATACACTGCTTAAAATAGCCACAGGAATAGTAACTACTACTACCAAACTGCTTCGCCAATCTTTTAGGAATAATAGTACCATTAAGCCAGTTAAGATGGCACCTAAAACACCTTCGGTCATTAAGCTTTTAACAGCGTTGATTACAAAAACAGATTGGTCAAATTCGTAACTAACCTTCACATCATCTGGCAATAAACTTTGCATTTCAGGCAATTTGGCTTTTAGCGATTGCACCACAGCCCAAGTAGAGGCATCGGCTGTTTTTACCACTGGTATGTACACCGAACGCTTACCATTAATCAATGCATAATCTACTGTTACATCGGCAGCATCGGCTACCGTTGCCACATCATGAATAAATACGGTTGCAGAACCATTAGTAGCCAAAGGAATATCTTCAAATTGTTGCACTTTGTCTTCCAATGAATTAACGGTGGTTACGTACATCATGCTATCAACACGTAAATTTCCCGAAGGGCTAATGTTGTTATTTTTAGCAATCGCTTCTACCACTTGGTCGGGCGATAAATTGAACTGACGCAACTTTTCAGGATCTACACTTACCACTACCGACCTTGAATTGGCACCAAACGGTGGTGGTGCTGAAAGTCCTGAAACAGTCGAAAACATTGGTCTTACACGTGTTACAGCCAAGTCGTAAATTTCTTTCAGCGACTTTGTTGGGCTACTAAACACCAATTGACCTACTGGTAATGAGGAAGCATCAAACCGTATTACCTGTGGTGGCAATGCACCGGGTGGAAAAAACTTGGATGCTCTATTTACCTGCAATGCTACCTGTGCCGATGCTTCAGCCATATCGGTACTTTCGTAAAAAGAGAGTTTAATTAAAGTAAGCCCTTGAATGTTTTTGCTTTCCATGTTTTTAATGCCATTCACATATAAAAACTGGTCTTGCAATCGAGTGGCAAAAAAACCTTCCATTTGTTGTGGGCTCATACCACCATACGATTCAATAACGTAGATGGTGGGTAAATTTAGTTTGGGAAAAATGTCGATAGGTATTGTTCTTATTGCCATAAAAGAAAACAACAACAAACCTGTAAAAAGCACCAATATAGTGATGGGCCTTTTTAATGCTGCACGTACCATATATGTTATTTTATGGTTTGAATAAATTGGTTAAGGTTACCTGTTGCTGCGGCTTTATCTAATTGTGCCAAATACCAATCGCTTAAGGTTTCTATGTAGTCTGTTTGCGAACGATAAAGCACAAAAGATGCATTGGTAAGGTCAATTAGAGAAATCAATCCGGCTTTGTACTGCGCTGTTTTTTGGGCAAATGTGGCTTGTGCCGATTGCAGTTGTACAGGCAGTTCTAATAGATTGGCTTGTGTTACTTGCAATGCATTATCTGCTTGTAACGATAGCGTATTAATCGCCAATTTTTGTTGCTGCAACTCAAAGTCGCTGGCTTGTGTTTGGTAGCGATTAATAGCCAGTTTATCTTTTTTATACAAACCATTAAATAGGTTGTAGGTAAATGCAACACCCACTGCATAGTTAAAGCGTTGATAACCCAAGCCTGTAGCTAACGATTTGTGTTGATCGTTAAATTGAATGCTTGAACCTCTTGCCCACAAGCTACTAGCCAATAGTATTTTAGGTAAATAACTCTTTTTTATAACGGTTTCATTAGTAGTAAAAATGCTTTTCCTCTTTGCATAATAATCTACCAAAGGATTGCTCAATGTATCCATAGCAAATTGGATAGTTATAGGCTTTGCATTGATTAAATTATTGCTTAAAGTATCTAACAATAATCGTTCAGCATTAATGCCTGTGTAATAAGCCAATTGTTGCTTTAGCTGGTTTATTTTACCAAAAGTTTGGTTGTAAACAATCCTAGTTTTTGATAATTCTGCTTTGGCTAAAGCAGAGTCTGCACCAGGTTTAATGCCACTTGCAGTTAATGCTTGGATAATAGTGAAAATACTTTGGTAGCGTTCTACGTTCTGCTTGTCAGCATTGAGCTTGTACTGGTATTTTTGTATATTGAAATACAGCTTTGCTACTTCAACATCTACCAAGTATTGCTCTTTTTGAAGGTCAGCTTCTTGCAAGCTTACATTTGCTTTGGCAAGGTTTAATCTTGCGTTGTTGAGACCAAAATTTGCCAATTCGTATTCGCTGTATAAAACACCTACATTGGCAGTAACAGGTTGCAATGAATTTTCGCCTCTTATACCACCTGAAGTAGACGGTGTAATGCCGAAAGTGAAAAATGTAGTAGCCATTGAGTTATTTGCCCCAATATTTAGCTGCTCACTAAATTTTATTTGTGGCAAAAACGAATGTTTTACTTCGGTAAGGCTAGCTTTTGAAGCATTGATTAATGCTTGTTTTTGTTGTAAAATAGGTAAGTTTTTTCTGGTAGAATCCAACAGGTTTTGTAACGAAAGATGTTGTTGTGCCAATAGATTAATAGCAGGCATGGCTATACAAATAGCTAGCACTATACAACACTTTCTTACATAGAAAGTAGCCATACAATATGTTTAAATTGAAATAATGTTGTTGATAAATAATATTATGCAACAACAGGCGGGCCACGTAAGGCATTGATGCGTAAATGTGACGCAGGTATAAAAAGTGCTACATATGCTACAGTACACTTTTTTATTAGGCTGTATGAAACAGGTGTAACTGTAAAATTATGTTGACAATATAGTATTGGTGCCGGAGCAAAACGTTTATTTAATCGAATATTTACCTTTCTATCCTGATTCCCATCTGTTTTAGAAATAGCTATTTTGTTATTGGCTATTACCTTATTAGCAGGTGAAAAAGAAGAAGCGTTAAGTTGCGTTGCGTAGTTGTAATAAGAAGAAAATTGAACGTAAAAGAAACATACATACAGCAATACCACAGTAATTCTGTGAAATAGCATGGGTATTTGTTTGTTTCCGTTAGTCATTTTGTTAAACTTCGTTGCAAATGTAGTTTTATGGTTTAACAACTGACCACTATTGAAATTATTTTATCGGTCAAGAATATTGGTGATCATAAAAAAGCAACGTTATTGAACACCATCAATATTCAGTAATACATTTACTTTGGGTGTATTTTTTATAAAACTTATTTTACATGCTGACTTATACATTTCCGCTAACCGCCATTGGTAACGTTGATAAAACTATTTTGCTAAATGTTCGCTGTGCTTGGTTACTACGCATACCACTTTGACAAAACACAAAATGTAAGACTTTTTTTAAAACTTAGCAAGTTGATTGCTTACGGTAACTAAAGGTAAAGGTATATTAATGGCGCATTTTACATTGCCACTTGCAAACTCGCATGTGGTTCTTACATCTACTAAAAAAACGCCTTGTTAATCATTTGGTTAAAGTCGGTATCCGAACCAAACTAACTAGTTGTTTTAATACGTTCATTTGTGTTGTTGAATAATACTCACAAGATTATTTTTAGGTACAACACCGCTTTGTCGCCACAAGGCCTTCCCATTTTTAAATAGGATTAAAGTAGGCACACCTTGAATTTGGTAGGCTTGAGCGGCCTGCGGATTTTTGTCTACATCAATTTTAATGATGCTAGCGGTATCGCCAACTGCTTGTTTTACGTCTTTTAAAATAGGTGCCATGGTTTTGCACGGGCCGCACCATTCGGCAAAAAAATCTACCAAAACCGGCTTTTCTGATTGTATTATTTCGTTGAATGTCATCGCTTACTTTTTAGGATGTAAAATTTATTAAGATACCGTTTTCTTTTCCTCTTTTTTAAACATGCCACTAACCAATGCGCCCATCATAGCACCATATAAACTACTGTTAATAGGGCTAGAAGTGATAGCGCAACTACCCGAAGTGCAGCCTATAAATTTCCAGTAGCAAAAGCCACCTACGCTACCAATAGCTGCACCAATGAGGTAGCATTTATTTGTTGTTAACCACTTCTTCATAACTAATATCATTGGTTGTGTTGTTCGTTTTTTTGATAGGTGTGTAACAGCCCGATGCACCACAGCAACCGTAATTAAAAATAGCCATTGCTGTAAAGGCTGCGCCAAAAAATATAAACAGGGCATCTTTATTTACCACCGCTTGAATGGTAATTGTAATGCCTATAGCCAACCTTACAAAACGCATAAAATGCCAATTGCGAAATAGGATTTGTTTCATGGTAGATAAATTGATACAAGATTAAAAGTAAGGTAGTTACAGTTACCCCATTGGTATCAAAAGTTACAATTGCATTGATCATATTGCCTATTACTAATAACTATATTTATTCATGTCTATTGAAAAAACCTCTCGAAAGTTGTAAACTTTCGGGAGGGTACATTACCAATGGGTTGCGTTAAGGATTGAAGCGGTTACCCCACAGCCGACATCCTGAAAGGTGGCGGCGAGGAGTATGAGCGAAAAGCCTGACCCGAAGGGGAACGCCCCAAAAAGTAACCAATAATCCTTTGAAATGGCAGTTGTCCGTTTCGTGTACGGTGTTGTATTTGTGACGATAAAGGTTATTTTTTTTGGTGGTAAATGGGTAAGTGAAACAAATGCAGTTGGTGCAGTAGGTGCAGTAAAGTTTGCTTTTGATAGTCGTTTAAATTGCCGGTAATGGTATGGGCTATCGTGTTCATGGCTGCAAAAGAGGCTGCTAATGCAGTGGTACCTTTTTCGGTAAGTGTTAAGCGTTTGCTGCGTTTGTCGTTCATATCGGTTGATTGCTGTAACAGTTCATTTTTTAGCAATCGATTAATTACTTCCATGCCACTTGTTTTTTCCATTACATTTTTTTCTATCAATTCCATTTTGGTAAAGGAATGATTGGGAAATAAATAAATGAGGAAACTAAAATCGTCGAAGTTGTTGATGGCACTGTCTGTCAGCATTTTTTTCATATGCATTTTGGCATATCGATTCAGGAAAATGATGTATTTGCTAATAACACTTTCTGTAGATTCTTCAATGGTTTCTTCTTTTTCAAATTCAATGCTTTGCGTTTGATTTTTCTGTTGCAAAAGCCACTCGGCAAACACAAATTCGTTGTTCAAGGGGCCTAATTGCGATTCGTATTTTTCTATTTGCTGAATTATGTTGACGAGCATTTGATAGTTCATAAAAAATTTTTTAGAACAATTTTGTACTTAATTAGAACAAAATTAAACCAATCTTGTTTTTGCTTTTACAATAATTATTTTATGAAACATCCACCTAGAACAAAAGTTGTTTTTATGAAAAAACTGGTCGTTTTTACGTTTATTCTATTGGCAGGCCTACAAGGCTTTGCACAAAAAGCAGGTATTGTTTATGGAACAGTAATTGAAAAATTAACTCAAAAACCTATTGTAGGCGCTACAGTTACCATCAATAAACAACAAGCTATAACCAACGACAAGGGCTTCTATAGAATTACAGATATTGCTACAGGCAGTTATAACATCACAGCAAAAACCATTGGATTTGGTGAAACTACAAAGTTTAATATCGTTATAAGTGCAGGTAATGAAAATGAAATAAACTTTGAATTAGAAACTTCAACCACTATTATAGAAAGCGTAACTGTAAAAAATACGGGCAGAAAAACTGCCAAAGCAGCTACTTTAGAAACGCCTTTAAGCGTACAACGCATGACTACAGAAGAAATTAAAGCCAATCCTGGTGGCAATTTTGATATTAGTAAAGTAATTCAAAGTTTACCCGGTGTTGGTGGTGGCGTAGCCGGTGGGGGTTTTAGAAACGATATTTTAATACGTGGTGGCGCACCTAATGAAAATGTATTTTAT
>Ga0209398_1000575_pt1 | contig 22245 bp, 23 predicted proteins | sample AshMeaBigSpring_FD_184125 | JGI IMG/M metagenome (GOLD analysis project Ga0209398, IMG submission 184125) | Groundwater microbial communities from Big Spring, Nevada to study Microbial Dark Matter (Phase II) - Ash Meadows Big Spring (SPAdes)... | ecosystem: Environmental > Aquatic > Deep... | reverse complement strand
TTGGTAGTAAATTTTGTAAATATTTACTTTAATAGCTTCCTCTGTAACTTCTACATTTTTTCGTTGATATTCAAGCGATGCAGCCCTTGCTTGCAAGCCTACAAATACTTGTCCATCAAACAATAGTTGTTGCACGCTAATACCTGCATTGGCATTGTATTTGGTACCAAATTGTGCTTGTACAAAACCAAAATCGGACGGTACGGCAATGGTTTGTCCACTTCCGTTTTTAACGCCTTCCTTAGAAAGAACGCCGTAGGTGGCAGCGGCTATAAAGTTGGGAAAACTTTGAACCGGCACATCTAAATAATGCGTAGCACCTACACTGCCATTTATTTGTGGCATTGCGGCTGCAGTAATAGTGCGGTTGGTTTGTTCTTGTATTTGTATGCCTAGTAATGCATTTTTTACTTGGGCATTGTTTTTGGCAGCATACGCTACACATTGTTGCGCACTGAACATGTGTGTATTGCGTGTAGTTGCCGTAGTTTGCGCAAGAGCGGCGGTGGCCACTATTAAGTTAGTACCGCTTACTAGCAATAGCCGCTTAAATAATGTTTTTTTGTACATAATATAAATGAATGTTGGTGTTAAGGATGGTTTTGTCGTTGTGTGGTGTATAGTTCAATTAGTTGTTTGCCCTTCTCTGTTACCAAGCCGTGTAAAAAATTGTCGGTCATTACCACTACAATTTCGTTGAGTAAATATTTTCCATGTGTAAAGTAGTCGTTATTAAATACTAAAAACATAGAACCCAATCGATACTTTGCCAAAATATCGGTATTAATCCCACTTCTATATACCTTTTCTTCTATGCCTCTTTCTAAATTGTTTTTTAATACGTGGTATAAAAATTGGTTATGGTGTTCTTTAAATTTGTTAAACGCTTGCGGATGGTATTTTTCCAAATCGTAAAGCAAATTAGGGTTAATGCTACTGAGCATTGCCTGCACCATATCCATGGCCAAAAAAATTTCGTGTACCGCATCTAAACAAGCACTCCGATGGTAAGCACAATCGCGCTGTGTTCTATCTATTTCAATATCAATAACACCGGCAACTAAAGCATTTTTATCGGCAAAAGAATGATAAATGGTTTTTTTTGAAATACCCAATTGCGAGGCTATTTCGTCCATACTCACACTTCTAATACCATATTTTAAAAATAGCTCGTGCGATTTGGTCAATATTCTGTCGTACATTTCCATAGCCGTAAAATCGGCACAAAACTAAGGAAACTTTTTTCGTAATTAAAGTTTCCATTCAAAAAAAATTCTGCTTTTTTCAAAAAAGAAACATTATTTTACTCAAATACTGCAATAATACTGATAATAATTAATTCAATAATCATCTTCAAATAATTATTGTGTGTTTTTTTAGGCAATATTATGTGCTACTACACATCCAGCATTTCCTAATTCTACACCCCGTCATCTCTATTTATAACCGATATTTGGGCTTTGGCACTTTAAAAAAACAAGGTGTGCCCATCGTGTTGTAATTTCACCATAAACAGCACTTACAACTTGTGTTTATTGTATTACATCATCTCTTTTGCACATTTGAACCATGTTTTATCAGGAAAAAAGAAAAAAAATTACCAAAAGTTTGGCCACCCGTTGTTTACAATTCTTTTTACAAGGCCTCATCGTTTTAGCACCTATTGGTATTACCATTTATGTAGTGGTGCGTTTGTTTAATGCGGTGGACAATATTTTGCCGAATATTTTACACCAACTCATGCCAAGTTTGGTAAATACAAGCTCGTCCGATGGCAACTTAGAACGTTTTCCGGGACTAGGTTTTGCCATAGTGATTGTTTTGGTGATGTTGGTAGGTTGGGTGTCGTCTTCTTTTGTGGTTGGGCGTTTAGTGGCAGTTTTAGACACCGTACTCGAAAGCACCCCCGGTATTAAATTTATTTATTCATCGGTGAAAGATTTTTTAGAAGCCTTTGCTGGAAATAAAAAGAAGTTTGAACAACCGGTACTTGTAAATGTAGATGCCTCCAATGTATGGCGCATAGGCTTTATTACCAATGCCGATGTTGCCCTATTTGAACTTAACGAACACGTGGCTGTTTATGTACCACATTCTTATGCTATTAGTGGCATTACTTACCTAGTACCAACAGATAAAATAAAAAAATTAACCAACGTATCTGCTGCCGATGCCATGAAATTTACTGTAAGTGGTGGCGTTTCGGAACTTAGTGAACAATAAATTACCCGTATATGAAATACAAATTACTTGGCCGTAGTGGCTTAAAAGTATCGGAACTTTGCTTGGGCACCATGGGATTTGGCACCGATGGCGGATGGGGAGCAACCAAAGAAGAAAGCTTTTCCATACTAGAAACATTTGCGAATGCCGGTGGCAACTTTATAGATACGGCCAACCTTTACAAAGGTGGCACTAGCGAAACCTATATAGGCGACTTTATGTCGGCTGTAGACCGTGATTTTTTTGTAGTTGCTACCAAATACTCGCTAAAAGACAATACCACCAACCCAAATGCAAGCGGTAACAATCGAAAAAACATGATGCGTAGTGTTGAAGCTAGCCTGAAAAGATTAAAAACAGACTTTATAGACGTTTTATACCTCCACGTTTGGGATAACCTAACGCCTGTGGACGAAATTTTGCGTGGATTAGATGATTTAATCAAACAAGGAAAAGTAAACTATGCCGCCATTAGCGATACGCCTGCTTGGGTAGTTGCCAAAGCAAATACAATGGCAGAACTTATGGGATGGAGTCAATTTGTAGCGCTACAAGTAGAATACAGCCTGCTGCAACGTACACCTGAAAGAGATTTAATTCCTATGGCCAAACATTTTGGTATCACGGTTACTCCTTGGGCTCCTTTGGCTGGAGGTGCCCTTACAGGTAAATATTTGAAAGGCAATCCCGGCCGACTAAAACCTACTAGCAATCGGATTACCGGACGCAGCGAAGAAATTACGAAAGTAGTAGTACAAATAGCCGACGAACTTGGTGTACAACCTGCACATGTAGCACTCAAGTGGACTATGCAGCAAAGCCATCAAAGCATTCCTGTGGTAGGTGCTACTTCTGCCCAACAATTACTAGAAAATTTGGCCACTATTCATGTGCAACTTACCGATAGCCACATAGAACAGTTGAATGCAGCAAGCAATATTGTATTAGGTTTTCCCAATGACTTTTTTAACGAGGAAGCTGTTCAGTTTAACAACTTTGGCGGGTTTTATGGCCAAATAGCACACCGCTAGCCAAGTGTTCAAACAAAAAGCGTGTACAGCCACCAAGCTATACACGCTTTTATCCAGCATACACTAACAGCATGCGCATTGCATTATTAATGATACGAAGGAGTAGGCTCTTTTACGGTTACTTTTTCCGGATGAAAAGGTCCATGACACTGTGCCATTAACACAAATAGACTGAATACCAAGGCAAAAGCTAAAATTGCCGGAACGGTAAATTTACTGCCCTTATTTTCTGGATGATGCTGTTCTGCTGACATATATTCGTTTTTTAGGTGCAACAAAATAAATCAAAAAAACAATGTAAACCGCACCGCTAGACGCATTTTTTGACAGGCTACACGGTAGCCTTTTTGTATGTATGAGCCCGAAGCCGGTACTACTAGTAAGCTGTTAGGGCGTTGGCACCATTCAAGGCTAGTACTACTATTGTACATCTTTCATATGTTTGCCTATCATTAACAAAAAATCCGTTGTCACATTACTTAAATTAAGTTAGGAACAACGGATTTTTGTGTGTAATTTATGCTATCAGCCAATTAAGCTTCTGACTTCATACTTTTAGATGCTTTGTTGCGCTCATTTTCATCTAACAATACCTTACGCATACGAATGAACTTAGGCGTTACCTCAATACATTCGTCTTGCTGTATGTATTCCATACATTCTTCTAGAGTAAGCAAGGTTTTGGGCGCAATACGGGTAGCATCATCACTACCGCTTGCACGGTGGTTGGTTAGTTTTTTCCCTTCCGTTGCATTTACTACCAAATCTCCTGGTTTAATGTGCTCGGCAATAATTTGTCCGGCATATACATCTTCTCCCGGATCAACAAAAAACTTACCTCTATCTTGTAATTTATCGATAGAATAACCCGTAGTTTTTTCAGTCAGTTTAGATATCAATACACCATTGCTTCTACCCGGTATAGATCCTTTCCAAGGTTTGTAATCAATAAGGCGGTGTGCCATTACAGCCTCACCGGCGGTATTGGTCAGCATTTGCGAACGCAAACCAATTAAACCCCTCGAAGGAATTTCAAACTCCAAATGTTGCATTTCGCCTTTGCTTTCCATAATCAGCATTTCGCCTTTGCGCTGCGTAACCAAATCAATCACTTTACCGCTATAATCGCTAGGTACATCCACCACCAAATTTTCAAATGGTTCGTGTTTTTTACCATCTACCATTTTTACCAATACCTGCGGATTACCTACGGTAAGTTCGTAACCCTCTCTGCGCATGGTTTCTACCAAAACACCCAAATGCAAGATACCTCTTCCGTAAACCAAAAAGCTATCGGCACTGTCGGTATCTTCTACCCGCAAAGCCAGATTTTTTTCAGTTTCCTTCATTAAGCGGTCACGCAAGTGGCGCGAAGTAACAAATTTGCCATCTTTACCAAAAAAAGGAGAGTTATTGATGCTAAACATCATACTCATAGTAGGTTCATCAACACTAATAATTGGCAAAGCCTCAGGATTATCAATATCAGCAATCGTATCGCCAATGGTAAAATCTTCCAAGCCCACCACAGCACAAATATCGCCTGCCAATACTTCGGCTACTTTTCTTTTACCAAGAGCTTCAAACACATACAACTCCTTTACACGACCTTTTTGGATGCGGCCATCGGCACGAACCAAGCTAAAAGGTTGCCCTTCTTTGATGCTGCCACGATTTACACGACCCACCGCAATACGACCTAAAAAGGTAGAATAATCAAGCGAAGTAATTTGCAATTGCAAAGTACCCTCTTCTACTTTAGGCGTAGGTACATATTGCAAAATACCGTCCATTAACGGTGTAATATCGTCGCATTGTTCGTTTTTACTATTGAACCAACCATTTTTTCCGCTACCATAAAAAGTTGGGAAATCCAATTGTTCTTCTGATGCATCTAAATTGAAAAACAATTCAAAAACAGCATCGTGCACTTCGTCGGGACGACAGTTAGGTTTATCTACTTTATTAATTACAACGATGGGTTTTAAATTCAGTTGTAAAGCTTTTTGCAATACAAAACGTGTTTGCGGCATAGGCCCTTCAAAAGCATCAACCAACAAAATAACACCATCGGCCATTTTCAATACCCGTTCTACTTCTCCACCAAAGTCGCTGTGGCCCGGAGTATCAATTACATTTATTTTTACACCTTTGTATTGTACAGATGCATTTTTGGAAAAGATGGTAATACCACGTTCTTTTTCCAAATCGTTGCTGTCCATAATTAATTCGCCGGTTTCCTGATTTGCACGAAAAACATTGGTTTGGTGCAAAATTTTGTCCACTAACGTAGTTTTTCCGTGGTCTACGTGGGCAATAATTGCGATGTTGCGTATATCCATTTGATTATGCTTTGCGGGGTAAGCGGAAGCTAAAAGCCAAGCCCAATAAGGCTTACAGCATTTTACTGCCAAATAATACCCATTTTAAGGCTGCAAAGGTAGGGGTTTGCAACGGGGTAGTAAAACAAAAACAGTATTAAAGGTCATTATATTATCGTTACTTTATTAATAAATGCCTTCACATACATTCATTATTTTATGGTTGCTAACGGTATTTTTGTTTCCAACTCCTTAATAGCCGTCCATCCGCCAAGGATATTGCGTACATTATGAAAACCTTGTTGTTTTAATAAAGAGGTAGCAATAACACTTCTATAGCCACCGCCACAATGTAGATAGATGTTTTGATGATCATCAATATCTGCCATGTTACCTACATCCGTCAATTCGGTTAAGGGTATGTTGATAGCATCTTTTACATGTCCTACAGCAAACTCCGTTTCTTTGCGCACGTCTACTACCACTAAATTATCATCAAAAGGCAAATCCATTGCCAACTCATCTGCCTCAATATCAATAATTAAGTCGATAGGTTCACCGCCCTTTTGCCATGTTTCAAATCCACCTTCCAAATAACCTATCACTTTATCTAACCCTACTCTAGCCAAGCGGGTTACGGCCTCTTTTTCTTTACCAATAGATGCCACTAAAAGAATGGATTTATCAAAAGGCAGAATATTTCCGGCCCATTCAGCAAATCTACCCTCTAAACCAATGAAGATAGATGCAGGTACAAAACCTTGTGTAAATTCGGTTGCAGGTCGGGTATCAAGCACCACTACATTTTCGTCTTGTTTTCGTATTTTAAAATCTTCAAGTGATAGTGCTTGCAAAGCAACAGGCAAAATGGCCGACATACTATTGTAACCTTGCTGATTGATTTGGGCATTAATGGCAAAATATTTTGGTGGTTCAGGCAAACCCTCGGTAACAGCAGCTACAAATGCCGTTTCGGACGGTTGCTGTAATGCATAGTTGGTTGCTTTTTCATTACCAATAGTGCTATAGGCTTCGCTACCAATTTGTTTGCCACAACTACTTCCTGCACCATGTGCCGGATATACGATTACGTGGTCGGGCAAAGGCAGTATTTTATGTTGCAAACTGTTATACAGCAAAGTAGCCAACTCTATAGCCGTGGTTCCATTGGTATTTTGGGCTAAATCGGGTCTGCCAACATCGCCAACAAAAAGGGTATCGCCGGTAAAAATTGCTTGCGGATTGCCCAATTCGTTGTGCAATAAGTAGCAAGTGCTTTCTAGTGTATGTCCGGGTGTATGTAGGGCTTGTATGGTTAATTGACCTAATGGAAAGGATTCACCGTCTGTAGCTAGATGTACGGGATAAGTTGTGTGGGTGTCGGGACCAAAAATGATGGTTGCCCCGGTAGCAGCCGCAAGATCTAAATGTCCGCTAACAAAATCGGCATGCAAATGCGTTTCGAAAATGTATTTGATTTTTGCATTTCGCTCTTGGGCTAATTGCAGATAAGCATCAATGTCTCTAAGGGGGTCTATAATAGCGGCCTCGCCATTATTATCGATGTAATATGCGGCTTCGCTGATGCAGCCGGTATACATTTGTTGAATGAACATGCTGGTTAATTTTACGGCAAAAGTACGTACAACTAACCAGCTATGTTCTATCAACGGCTAATACTAAGTGGTAATTAGTCTAAAAGAGCTTTAACAAACTCAGTAATTTCTGCAATACGTGCATAGTTTACAGAGTAGTGGATAAATTTACCATCTCTTTTGGTAAGTACAATACCGCTACGACGTAGAATAGCCAAATGCTGTGAAGCCACTGACTGTTCAATACGCAATTTCACGTATACTTCTGTTACAGTCATTTGTTTTGCATCATGCAACATTTTGATCATTTGCTGACGCAATTTGTGGTTGATAGCGCGTAAAATTAGCGCTGCTTTTTTACTTTGTAGATAATCTACTTTTACTGTTGTTTCTCCATTAGTCAAGGTAATGGAATTTTGTGCTGCTGACATGTGATTTAAATTGGGGGTTATGAAAAAAAATCAACGATTAAAGGTAAAAAGAAATATTTGAATTTTGATATTCAATTTTTATTTGTGGATAATTTTTGCATTATTTTAATTTTGTGCCATTACAAAAGCTTCTTTTACATAAAAAGGTTGGCTGTAAGCCACATCACCAAAGTCTTTTTGCAAATATTTTTCATACGTTAATTGAGTTATATGATGAAAGCTGTGTGTGAATTGTGCAAAAACAGCATTGTTGTTATTACATATTTGCTGCCATTTGTTGGCTCCTGAACCTACAAAAACAATTTTTTGCTCTGCAAAAAATGTGCTTAGGAAGGTTTCGGATACAATTGCAGCCTCCGGAGCCATCAATTGGGTTAAGTTGTGTGTGTACAAACCATAAAACACTTCCATTCGTCGTGCATCAATCATAGGGCAATACAAATAATTTTCACACTTGTCCATATTGGCTATTGCCGCCTGCGCCATTACCTCTAGTGTATTTAATAAAATTAAAGGCTTGTTTAGTGCGTAACAAAATCCTTTAGCCGAAGCCAAACCTACACGCAAACCCGTATAACTACCTGGACCATTGATAACAGCAAAAGCATCTATTTGTTCAAATGTGTAATGCGTTTTGTGCAGTAATTGCTCAACTGCTTGCTGCACAAAGGCTGCATGATTTTTGGGAACATCGTTACTGAGTTGTGCAAGTACTTTTGTATCATGGCTAATACATACACTAGCGTGTTCTTGTGCTGTATCTATGTTAACAATTATTGCCATGTTTATACTTTAAGTGATGCTCAGTTCCAAAAAATTTTACATTGTACAAAAAAAAACGTTTTTCAAACATCTTTTATTGTTGCATATGCCTATGTCAAAAATAGCGTATTTGCTTACTAGTAAAGGGTTTTACCTATAAATACCGGTGCAAAATAAAGAAAATTATTTAATTTGAATTTTACAAAAACAATTTTTTTCCTTGGCTAAAATACTTTTATTTGCTCCCCCTGCTTAAAAATTTGGTCACCGCTCCTTAGTAATATACATCCATGAAAAAAAACATCATTAATACACCAAATGCTCCTGCTCCAATTGGCCCCTATAACCAAGCAGTACGTGCCGGCGATTGGTTATTTATTAGTGGGCAAATTGCCATTGAGCCAATTAGCGGCAGTATTGTTAACGAGAGTATTGCAAGCGAAACACTGCAAGTAATGCACAATTTACAAGCTATTTTAGCAGAGGCCGGTTTGGGTTTTGAAAGAGTGGTAAAAACCACCATTTTTATTACTTCTATGGATTTTTTTGCAGATGTAAACGAAGTATACGGCACATTTTTTTCCAACGACTATCCTGCTAGAGAAACAGTAGCAGTAAGTGGATTGCCCAAAAATGTTCGGGTTGAAATTAGCATGATTGCTATTGCCTAAACTAGCGATAAAGAAGAACAACTATTTAAAATAGAAATACATACACTTACGAAAGGCTGTTTCAATTTAACCGAAACAGCCTTTCTTTTTTGGGGATAGGAACAAAACTCCTCCTTTGGACTTCTTTCTGCCCCATCATGATTATTCAGTTGAACGGTGCCAACGCCCATGTAGCTAAATAGATAGTAATGGCCCTTGGCTCATAATATATAAATAGGCTATCGTGTAGCCGTTTTTGATACCGTTTATTACAATGGTTTTAATTGATAGGAAGTTGTAAACTCAACCATTTGGCTTGGCGGAATGTGCAATAAACCCATTTCGTTATTAAAACAATCCGGTGCACCGCTAAGGTTTTCGATGGCAATACTGTTTCGATGTGGTGGCGTATACACTTGCAAAAAAGGATAGGCTTCGTCGGGGGTAATGATCAATTGTACCTTATTATTGCTAAGGGTACAACTAGGGTTGCCTTTGTTCAGTTGAAAACAATTGTCTAAAAAAGTATCCTTAAGCTGTGTTGCTTGTTGAAAGCGGGTGTCGGTTATTATTTCGCCTGTTGGCAAAAGGGTATTATCGAAAACCAACATTTGGTTACTATCGAATTGCAGGGTACAATCGTTGATGGAATGACCAAACGTGAAGTAAGGATGCCATCCTTGTGCATAAGGAATGGGTACTTTATTGGCGTTTTGAACAAATGTATACACCGACAATTGGTTGTTGGCTTGCAATTTCCAAATATGGTTTACAAAATAGGAAAAAGGGTATCCTGCATCGGTGCCACGGTATTCGGTACGTAACTGTACACTAGCGCTATGTTCGTTGGCGAGTGTATGCACCACACTGTATACACTATCGTATACCAAACCATGTATGGCATGAGGAGCTAAATAAAATTTTTGTATGGTGTAGGTGGAATTGTTGTATTGGTAGGTGCCTTTGTTCATGCGGCAGGTAAAAGGGCTTAAAAAGGAACTTTTAAAACCAGGCACCATTTGGTCGATAGCTTCTTGTACACTATTGAATGCATCTACTACTTGTATAGATAAGGTTTCGTTTTGTATGCCAAATTTATTTAAAATAGCTCCGAAAGCATAAATTTCTGCATAACAATTGGTGGCATCATCAGTTAATGTAATAATTGGATATTGTTCGTTGTTATTGATAGAAACTTGAAAAGACATACACTGTGAATTGAAATAATTAGTTAATTGGTTATCAGGACCCTTTTTAAGCTGGTAAGTTTAATTTTTCTTTCACCTCAATAATTTTTGCTTGAATTTCGCTGATGGTTTTTACCACTTCTTCAATACGATTTGGCAACATTAATAGTTGGTTATTGGCATCTTCTCTTTTTTGTTCGCCGGCGGCTATATCGTTTTCTACTTCTGTAATTTTGGATTTTTTGGCAACAATGCGTAGTTCGGTTCTTTGTTTAAAATTATCGGACCAAGCGGTGTTGTATTGCTCCTGCATTTCTTCCAAGTCGGCATATAATTTTTCCAAATAGGCTTTTTGGCTGCTTTGACGTGTATCAATTCGGGCAAGAAAGTCGTTTTGGCTAATGCCAAAACTTTCCAATTTTTGTTTGTATTCCCATTGTTTTTCAAGCCGCTGCTCTAGCATTTGCAAAAAAGACTGTTGTTTGGATTCCCATTCTTTCTTTTTTTGAATACGTTCTTCTTTTTTTTGTTGTAATGCAACTTTGTGAATTTCCCATGCTTTGTCCAACGCTTCTTTTACGCTATCGATGAGGTTAAATACTTGTTGGCGATGTTCCCAAACAAAGCTATCGCGCTGCGCAAATGCTACTTGGCGAATGCGTTGCAAAATATCTGACTGTGTTTTTAAACTAGTAGACTGCGCTTCTTGCTCGGACGGTAGTACTTGTTCGTCGTTTAAAATTATGCCTAATTGGGCAAGTGACTCCTGAAATTGTGTAAAAGATTGCAAGGTATTTTGTACGGGCAGTTCCGGCAAACACGTTTGCAAAACGGTACAAAACAGCGGTGTTAATGCCGCAGACTTATCGGCTTTTTGCTGCCTTTCTTCTTTTAATTGTGCGTAAAAATTATTTTCTAGGTCTCTAAATTGGTCTTTAATCCGTTTAAATTTATCCCAAGCAGCAGTTCTGATTTCTTTTGAAGGCCATTGTGGTTGTTTGATAAATTCATACACCACATCTGCTTCGGCTCGCAAAGCCGTGTAATCGTCCTTGGAAGCTTGCAGCGTAATTTTTTGCAAAAAGGATTGTTCAAAGGCATCAATTCGATGATTGGCTTCCACGGCAAAACTTTCACTTTCCAACTGCCATTGTTGGTTAATGGTATTGAATTGTGCTATTAATTCCTGAAAATCGTTCCATTGGGTTAGCTTTTCCTCAGGCAGTTTTGCATTTATTTCTTTAAACTCGGCATGGATGTTTTTTTTGAGTTCTCTAAGGTGAACTGCTTGAGTTGGGTCGGCAGAAAAAGTTTGTAGCAAAGTTGCAAACTGGCTGATTTGATCACTTAAATTAGCAGACATGATGGCAATGCGATTGAAACGGTTACTGTTTGTATAAATATAGTTGGCAAATATATGTAGTCAAAGATTGTGAAATAATTGCTTTTGGCAAAGAAATTGCTATGTTTTTTATTATATCAGCGTTTTGCATAATCTACAAAATACGGCTTTAACATTATTTTTTGGTTAATTTAAAATAATTTAAAGAAGTTTGTAGTTTTGTGAAAGACCAATAAAACTTCATCAGACCTAAATACGATTTCATGATTGTTGCCTTGTCTCAACTTTCGAGTATTCTTTTGATTATTTGCTTTTTTATCAAATTGCTTGTTTATGCACAAATCAAGTCAAAGGAAGGGAGTGCTTTTTTTTGGCACGACCGAGTAGAGTTAAGACATACTGACTCCTCAAAAGACAAAAGTTGGAAATTGCATTCAAACAAGATAAGTTTGCTTATTGCTGCATTAGGCATTTGTACACTTTTCCTTTTTTTATTTAAATCGCTCATCCACCACTAAACAACGGGGCTTCACCTATATGGGTGAACTCATGATTTGATTTATGCATCTACTTCCTATTTTTTTCACCTCTAGAGGTGAAAAAAAGTATGAAAACATTCCTTTATTTTGTGTTGAATTAGTTACTAACTTCCAATATTCATTATACAAACATTAAGGCATGAAATCTATAACCTTCTCCATTGTAATACTTTTGGTATTCTCTTTTGGCGCATGTAAAAAAATGGATACAGCTAGTCAGCCAACCTTAGCTAATTTTAGCTTTTCCACCACTAAACAGGTAGAAATAAATGTGCAGTTGTTATCTAACCAAAACCAACCACTTGTTGGTATACCGGTTACTTTTTACGCAAGTAATGCCGGCGTAAAAGGAGATATACTATACAAAAGCGTTACTAGCAACGCCGGTTCGATAGTTCATACCCTTGAAGTGCCCGCTTATTTGGACACTTTGATTGTAGATCCAGCCTATGTAGGCTTAATGACCAATGCTAATGTATACGCTGTAAACAATCGTTTTACTTGTGTAATTGGTGGCAATAGTGGTTATTCGGGAAATATTGCTACCCAAAGCAGTTCTCCACAGCCGCCAGTAAAATTTTCGAAGGGCTTGTTCGATATTAACGGCGTAGCTACAAATACACAGTTTATTTATACTTATTCATCAGCAAGCACTACCGGCGTTCCTAATAATATTGAAAGCGATTTGGCGCCTATTACTGCCGATATGCTAAGTTATTTAAACTATTCTATTCCTGAAGGCAAATCAGTAGTAACATTACGTCCGCAGTACCTTTCAAATAGCTCTACCTCAAATTTAATTGTTACTAAAGAATCGGATGTTTGGGTTACGTTTGTTTGCGAAACCACTGGAGCAAAAAGTGCATTGGGTTATTATGTATATCCTACCAATAACCCTCCAAAAACACTTGCTGATATTGATAGCATTCGTTTTTTATTCCCTAATTGCAGTGGCCCAGGTAGCGGTGGGGGTTTGGTTTCCGGAAGCAGAGTAAAATTGGGTAGGTTTCAACCAAATACCACTATCGGCTTTGTATTATATGCCGGTGCGTGGGCAGGCGGTGGCAATATTAATACTGCTACTGCAAAAGTTTTTTTTACCGACTCTTATTTGAATCCCGAAAGCAGTGCCGATAACCGTAAACACACTGTACTATTACAATACAACGATTATTTGTTTGTGGGTTTCGATGACGGTAATAGAAATCCAGGTGGAGGCTCCGATAATGACTTTAACGATGTAGTATTTACTGCAACTTCTAATCCGGTGGACGCCTTTGACCGTACCGGAATAGACCAATGCGAACCGCCGGTGGATAGCGATAATGATGGAGTTTTGGATTTGTTTGATGCTTATCCAAACGACCCTGCAAGAGCTTATAACAATTATTATCCAGGAGTAAATACCTGGGGGACACTGATGTTTGAAGATCAATGGCCTAATTATGGCGACTACGATTTAAACGACCTAGTTGTTCGCTACAAATACCAATACGTTACCAATGCACAAGGCCGCGTGGTAGAATTATTCGGTAATTTTGTACCTACTGCAGCAGGTGCCCTATACTTAAATGGCTTTGGCGTTCAGTTTGGATTCAGCAATACCCTTGTTCAAAATGTTACAGGACAAGTGCTCACTTCTAATTACATACAATTGAATAATAATGGAACCGAAGCAGGACAATCCAAGGCCGTTATTATCCCTTTTGACAATTATAGTGCGCTTACACAAAATACGCCTTTGGTTAATACCGATAAAACCCGCCCCAATGTTTCGTGCGATACGGCTAATATCAAAATTAGCTTCGTTAGCCCAATTACCACCACCACATTGGCAATCAGTTCCTTAAATCCATTCCTGATTAGCGATTTGAAGCGCGGACGAGAAGTGCACTTACCTAAAAAACTACCTACCGACAAAGCTGATCTTACTTTATTAGGTACAGGTATCGATTATTATAATGCAGCATCGGGTATTACTTACATAAGCCGCGAAAACTATCCTTGGGCGCTTTCATTTACTGAAAATGTGAGCTATCCAAAAGAGCGGGTAAACATTAAAGATGCCTACCTCAATTTCACCAATTGGGCTACATCAAATGGCACCACTTTGACCGATTGGTACAAAAACACCGCAAGCGGATACCGCAATAGCAGCAACCTATATTAATTACAATATATCCATTTTGTTTAACAACAACCGTCAGGCTCTTTAAACCTGACGGTTTCTTTTTTTATTTATTTTTTGTGTGAGCCAGACGCCAATACTACCTATCTAGCTACATGGGCGTTGGCACCGTTCAACAGTAGTGCACACATGTTACTGCATCATTTTAATTTTCATCAGCCAATTAGGTAATTTTTTGTTGAAAAATGGGTGTTACAAAAGGCAACGCGCCTACCCATATCGCCTTTTTATTTAGGCTTGGAAAAACGAAGATTTGTTGCTGTATATTTGAATACGATAGCTGTACCATGAAATACAACATAACATTCTTACTTACCTGCATTTGTTGGGTTGTATACCTACCAAAAGGCAAGGCTCAATCGGTTATTTTAAAAAAAATAGATACCACCGCGCAGCTTGGTGCCACTAGCTATCGTGTACGATGCAACAATAAGAAGCCGGACCAAAACGAAGCAACTATTCTCATAACTGGTTTTGAAGAAATTACAACAGATATTAATTTAACACTAAAAGGACGGATTGGCAGTATTCAAATAGACGACTTGAATAAAGATGGTGTAGCCGATTTGGTTATTTTTCATTTCGGCGGCAGCATTCCATCGCTAGGCCATGTTTTTACACTCATATCAAGCAGTACCAAAACAGTCAATCCGGTGTATTTACCGGATATACGAGACGATGCCAAACTACGCGCCGGATACCGCGGATTTGATACTTTTCATTTAATAGAAGGCTCATTGGTAAGAACCTTTCCAATATATACATCGTCGGAGCCGGATGCATTGCCTACCGATACCAAGCGGGTGGTGTTTTACAAAATTGTTGCCGAAAACGGAGGGTTCAAATACAAACCAATCAATACCTACGAAACGAAAAAATAATTTAGCCTTTATGTAATTTTTGCTTGCTGTTAGATACTCATTTGTTCAAAAAGTATATGACAAAGTCTCCATTAACTACACAACAAAAGCAAGCATCGCCAACGGTCTTCAACAAAATAGCCTATACGGCATTTGTAGCCCTCGCTGTATTTATGTGGCTGTTTTCGAAAGATAAAATGCTAGCTACAAGCCATTTGGGCATTGCCCTTGTTTTCGATCCTTTCAATCCTGCTGTACCTTGGAATAAAAGACCATTGTATCAAAAGGTTTGGTTAATAGCACACACCACCATTCTATTTGCCTTGTTTGCTTACGTTTTGCTGAGTAAGTAAAAAACCAAAATGGCTCAACAAAAGTGTTTTTATTGGGTTATATGATGTATGCTACAACACCTACACCAATCCCAATGGCGCAATTGGGAGCGTTTTTACAGAACCAATTTCATTAATTCACTCAGTGGATTCAAAAGTGCGGCATTAATAGGCACTATCAATCAAGCAGGCGTAACCAACCTTGCCATTTTCAGTAATATTGTGCATTTAGGTGCCGATCCATCGCTTATTGGCTTTATTAACAGACCCAAAGCCGCGGCACCTCACACCATCCAAAATATTGAACAAAACAAAGTGTATACCATTAATAGTATACCTGCCGGTATGATTGAAAAAGCACACCAAACAAGTGCAAAATACAATGATAACATTAGCGAATTTGATGCAGTAGGTTTAACGCCTCATTTTTTACCCTCAGTTTTGGCACCATTTGTAGAGGAAAGTCCTGTAAAATATGCGCTTGAACTAGTAGAAATAGTGCCTATTACCCACAACAACACTTTTTTGGTTATTGGTACCATTACCGACGTGTTAGTACCAAGTCAGCTAATTGCATCCGATGGATTTATTGAACTTCACAAGGCAGATGTGGTAACCACTCTAGGTATAGATGCTTATTTCGGTACGCAACCTTTGGGGCGATTTAGCTATGCCAAACCCAATCAACCGCTTTCTACCATATAATTTTTTGCATTTACTGCATTTATCAACAATTGTTTGTTTAATTTGCCAGTATACCAATTATCTATTGTACGTATGAATTTGCAAAAAATAATACTTCTCTGCTGCACATATCTTGTATTAATGACCTTTGCTTGCAGCAGAAAAACCATTAGGCCTTTTGAGGTAACCAACAAAGTATATACAACACAGGTAAAAAGCTATGCCGATACCCTCAAACAATTACCCACATGGGTACCTAACGATTCTTTATCGCTGCCATCCGAACCGGTATTGACTACCAATTTCAATATGCGGAAACCCAATTTTGTTATTATTCACCATACTGCTCAAGACAGTTGTGCCCAAACCCTGCGCACATTTACCCTTCCTCGTACCAAAGTAAGTGCTCATTATGTAATTTGCAAAGATGGAACAGTACACCATATGTTAAGCGATTACTTACGCGCTTGGCATGCGGGCATTAGCAAATGGGGCAATGTTACCGACATCAATTCTGCATCAATAGGCATTGAACTAGACAACAACGGTTTACAACCTTTCGATTCTGCACAAATCAATAGCTTACTTTCCTTATTAACTACGCTTAAAAGCAGCTATGGCATTCCTGCTGCCAATTTTATTGGCCACGGTGATATTGCCCCTAAAAGAAAAAACGATCCTAGTAAATTTTTTCCTTGGAAAAAACTGGCCGACAACGGCTTTGGTTTGTGGTACGATGAAGCCCCTCTTTTGCCCGAACCCGATAGCACATTTAATCCCATTTTGGCACTGCGAATAATTGGCTACGATGTTAAAGACACTAGCTACGCTATTCAAGCCTTTAAAAGGCACTTCACACAAGACAATGGCAAGCAACTCACCGATTGGGACAAAAGGATTTTGCAAAATTTGTACCCCAAATACATGCAGTAAATTTCTTCTGTTCCTGCATTAAGAAACAAGTTGGATTTATTTTACATATTGCTGTACCGGCAACCTATTGACAATGCTTCGTGCCAGAGTCATTTCGTCGGCATACTCCAATTCGCCGCCAAAAGCAATACCTCTTGCAATAGTGGTAATTTTACAATTAACAGAAGCTAGCTTTCGCTGAATATAATAAATAGTTGTATCACCCTGTATGGTAGGGTTTAACGCAAAAAGCAGCTCCTCCACTTGTTCGTTTACCACTCTTTGTACCAAACTTTCAATAGCCAACTGTTCGGGACCTACACCATCTAATGGCGATATCACCCCGCCTAATACATGAAAAGTACCATTAAATTGTTGCGTACTTTCTATAGCAATCACATCTCTAATATTTTCAACTACACAAATCAATTGTTTGCTACGACTGTGGTTACTGCATATAGCGCACAATCGGGCATCGCTTACATTGTTGCATCGCTCACAAAAGCAAATGTCTTTACGCAATCGAATAATTGTATCGCCAAACAATTGTACTTCGTTCACCTCTTGTTTTAGCAAATGAAGCACCAATCGCAAAGCTGTTTTTTTGCCTATTCCGGGCAATTTGGCAAACTCGTTAACCGCATTTTGGAGTAAAACAGATGGTAATTGCATAGTCAAAAATAATTGTGCGCCAAGTTATTGAGTCCAATAAATGTCCACAGACTCCGTGGTTAACAATGCCGAATGACAATTGTTAAAAAATGTTTTCGTTTGTACGAATATACCAACATTGTGTTCTATCTGCCTTCAATCGCTATTTTTGGCAAAATTTCCTACAAATGAATACTGTTTTTGATGCCCAAAAACCAATAGCCGTTGGCGCCGACCATGCCGGATTTGAATACAAAGAAGCCATTGTTCAATGGTTGAAAGAAAAAGGATTTGCCGTAACAGACATGGGCACCAATAGCAGTGCATCGGTAGATTATCCTGATTTTGCACACCCTACAGCCAACCAAGTAGAGGAAGGAATTGCTGCTTTTGGTATTTTATTTTGCGGTAGTGCCAATGGCGTGGCTATTACAGCCAACAAACACGCCAATATTCGAGCAGGCCTTTGTTGGGAAAATGAAGTTGCTAGCCTAGTACGCATGCACAACAATGCCAACATCATTTGTATTCCTGCTCGTTTTGTATCGTTAGAAACAGCCAAAGAAATGATTATCACTTTTATGCAAACAGCTTTTGAAGGCGGGCGCCATGCTACTCGGGTAGGTAAAATTGGTTGTTAGCAGCTATTTCAAAAAGCCAAACCAACAGCTATTTAAAATATTGCTTAAATTGTATGCTACTCTTCATTCATCCATTTAACCAAGCGCATGAAATACTTTTTTTTAGCTGTTAGTTGCTTAGTCTGTCAAATGGTATTGGCACAAAAGGAAGCCTTGCCTTTTGCAAAAACCATTACTCCCCAATTGCTAAAACAACACCTCGAGATTATTGCATCTCCCAATATGGAAGGCCGTGCTACCGCATCGGCGGGGCAACAACGGGCTGCTGAATATATAGAAAAGCAATTTCAAACCATCGGTTTACAACCGGGAAATGGCCAATCGTACCAACAGCCATTTCCGGTGTACCAAGACGATTCCATACACGCTGCACTATCAGTAAATGGCCGGCAGTTTAAATGGACTTCCGATTTTTCGTTGTTGCCTACTAGCACCGCCACCCAACTTAATTTTGCCGAAGCCATATTTGTAGGCTATGGTTTAGTGGACAGTAGCAGCCAAATCAACGATTATCAAAACCTTTCCGTAAAAGACAAACTAGTGGTTGTATTGAGTGGCGCTCCTGCTAACTGTCCATTGTCGGCTTCGCAAACGAGTGTCACCGCGAAAATTAACAATGCCAAAGCGAAGGGTGCATCAGCCATTTGTATAGTGGTAAGTAACCTTAGTACTGTTAAAAATGCTTTAATAACCAAGCGTTTATACTTTCAGCCACCGGCCAATACCATTGCAAATATTTGTATTAGTACACAAGTTGCAGCTGCAATAATGGGCTTGCCCACCAATACCGACTTGGCCACTTTTGACAAATTAGCCGCAAATACAAGTGCTGCAAAAATTGACTTGCTCATTCAACGCAATACCCAACAACTTACTAGTACCAATGTAGTAGGTGTATTGGAAGGCACCGATAAAAAAGCAGAATATGTGGTATTGACTGCGCATTATGACCACTTAGGCGTTCGCAACGGCAAAACCTATTGCGGTGCCGACGACGATGGCAGTGGCACTACCGCCGTATTGGCAATGGCAAAAGCATTTGCAGCAGCAAAAAAAGAGGGGAAAGCCCCTCGGCGAACAATTGTTTTTATGACGGTAAGTGGTGAGGAAAATGGACTTTGGGGCTCTCAATACTATTCAGAACACCCACTATTTCCGTTAGAAAACACTTCCGCTAACTTAAATACGGATATGGTGGGAAGAGTAGGCAGCGACTTTAAGGGCGATACTTCTAACTACCTTTATATCATTGGTGATGACAAATTAAGTACCGACTTAGCAAGCATTACCGATTCGGTAAACCAACAATTTCAGCTGATTCTAGATCGCAAATACAACGATTTAAACGACCCTAACCGATTTTACTTCCGGAGCGATCACTACAACTTTGCCCGTAAAGGCGTACCTGTCATTTTTTATTTCAACGGCGTACATGCCGACTATCACCAACCTTCAGATACTGTTGACAAAATCAATTTTCCACTGATGCAAAAAAGGGTACAATTCATTTTTTGCACCGCATGGTGCATAGCCAATAGCAACCATCTTTTAAAACGCAATTTACCTTTACAAATTCCGGCACGATAACCGGCATTTTGTTTTGTAAACACACCTTATGGCTTCGCAGGTGGGTGTTGGGCATTGTACAAGTCGTTGGCCGCCTTGGCTTTTTCAAAATCCAATACTACCCCATTGATGCAGTAACGCAAACCGGTAGGCGGTGGCCCATCTTCAAATACATGTCCTAAATGCGCTTTGCAACGGCCACATTGTGTTTCGGTGCGTTGCATACCATGCGTATGGTCGGGTGTATAAATGATTGCCCCTTTGCTAATAGGTTCATAAAAACTAGGCCATCCACAGCCACTTTCAAACTTTGTATCACTTTTAAAAAGCGGATTGCCACAAGCGGCACAGTAATAGGTACCTTTTTCGGTAAATCCTTCGTACTTACTTGTAAACGGACGTTCGGTACCTTTTTGTCGGGCTATATAATATACATCGGCCGGCAATATTTTTTGCCACTCTTCGTCTTTCAATACTACTTTTTGTTCACTATTGCGCGAATAAACTGGGTTGTGGTTGCTCATAATTCGGTTCGTATCGGGTTTGGTTTGGGCATAACAACTACTAAACAAAAGAGTTGTCCAAAAACACAGGTAATACCATTTCATAGTTGCTTTTTTTGAATAAATAAATGCGTGTGCCACAAAAATCGTGGGTATGCGGGTATTACGCATGCCTAGCTAACTCCTTACAATTTTACAATGATAATGGTTGCAAAGCTTTGTTAAAGCAATTTCGAAAGATGTAACTTATATTTGCATTTTGTTAACATAATACATCAACATGTTTAATATTATCTTGTTTGGCCCTCCCGGAAGTGGTAAAGGTACACAAAGTGAAAAACTCATTGCCAAGTATGGATTGATACATTTAAGCACCGGCGATTTGCTACGCAAAGAAATTGCAGCCGCTACCCCACTTGGCCTAGAAGCCAAAAGCTTAATGGACAAAGGTCAATTAGTACCCGATGCGGTAGTAGTAGGCATGATTAGTAGTGCACTAACGGCTAACCCCAATGCCAACGGCTTTTTATTTGACGGATTTCCACGCACACAAGCGCAAGCAGAAGCCCTCGACAAATTACTCGACCTGAATAAAACCGCCATCAATGCTGTTTTATTTTTACAGGTAAACGAAGAAGAATTGATTCAACGCCTCATTAAACGAGCCGAAACAAGTGGCAGAAGCGACGACGCAAACCCTGAAATACAACGTAAACGTCAGGACGTATACAAAAAAGAAACTTTGCCCGTTGCCGAATACTACCAAAACTTCAAAAAAGTAGTAGAAATCAGTGGCGAAGGTTCTGTAGATGAAATTTTTGACCGCCTTTGCACACAAATTGACAGTCGATTGGGCAAATAGGACGCAAATTGAAGCCACTCTAAGCATTCAGTCCTAATTTTTTATTTTATTCAGCCTCCGTTATCCATAGCGGAGGCTTTTTTATTCCCACCATTTGCCTCGGCTACACGGTAGCCTTTCTTTTGGGATGAGCCAGGAGCCGGAATCGCCCATGTAGCGGCTAAGGCGTTGGCACCGTTCAGGGCTAGTACTACTATTGAACTGCCCATTCTCCCGAAACATTTTCTTATCACCTGCTTTATTTACCCATTCCAACCAAACAATAGCTGCTTTTGATATGTTGTATCCATATGTCTAAAGTATATTCCATTAAAACCGTTCAAAACATTCCCATTTCTTTAGCCGAAGCATGGGAGTTTTTTAGTCGACCTGCCAATCTAAAACACATTACGCCCTCGCACTTAGGCTTTGAAATTGTAAGCAAGCACCATGGCGAATGGATGTATGCCGGACAAATTATTGAATATACTGTAAAACCAATCTTGGGAATACCGTTGTATTGGATGACCGAAATAACGCACGTACAACCACAACAGTTTTTTGTTGATGAACAACGCTTTGGTCCTTACTCGCTTTGGCACCACCAACACCATTTCAAAGCTATTGAAGGCGGTGTGGAAATGACCGATATTGTTCACTACAAATTGCCCCTTGGTTGGCTCGGCGATATTGCGAACGTAATAATGGTACAAAACCAACTAAAAGGTATTTTTAACTATCGTTTTCAAGCAGTGGAAGGCAAATTTGGTGCTTGGACAAAAGCACAATACCAAAATCAAATTGAGTTTGGATAGTCAAGCCTTTACAATTTATGGCTGGGATCTATTTTAGTTCTACCCACTTACCTACGTTGTTATTTTCGTCTATTGTAGCTACAAACAGTCGGTTGTTTTTGGCTTGAAGCACTTCGTTTGTATCAATGATTGCTTGTGCCGTGGTGGGTATTACTTTTACCAAGGTGGCCA
>Ga0209398_1000574_pt1 | contig 22300 bp, 20 predicted proteins | sample AshMeaBigSpring_FD_184125 | JGI IMG/M metagenome (GOLD analysis project Ga0209398, IMG submission 184125) | Groundwater microbial communities from Big Spring, Nevada to study Microbial Dark Matter (Phase II) - Ash Meadows Big Spring (SPAdes)... | ecosystem: Environmental > Aquatic > Deep... | reverse complement strand
ATTACATGCAAAGAGTTGCCGTTCAAGCTTCACCTAATTTTACAACTGCAATAACCAATGTTTATCAACAATATGCAACACCCAATTTAGATACTATTCATCCATTTAAAAAACACTTTGAAGAAATACAAGTTGGCGATGCTTTAATTACAGGAAAAAGAACCATCACCACTACTGATATTAGCAATTTTGCCAACCTTACTTGGGATCATTTTTATGCCCATACAGACGCTACTTCTTTAACTGATACATTATTTGAACAACCAGTTGCACATGGCTATTTTATATTAAGTGCAGCTGCTGGTTTATTTGTTGATGGAAGCCACAAAGGCCCAGTTTTATTAAACTACGGAATTGAAGAATTTAGATTTACAAAGCCTGTTTATGCTGGCACAACCATACATGTTCAATTTACCTGTAAACAAAAAATTAGTCAAGAAAAAAGAAACGAAACCGATATTGAAAAAGGTATAGTAAAATGGTTGGTTGAAGTAAAAGATAACCTGAATGAATTGGTAGCTGTTGGCACTATTTTAACGATGGTGAAAAAGAAAGTTAGTAATTCCAATTCTTTAGAAAATTAAAAAAGTATTCTCTACAGCAAACAGCTTTATTTATCGGTTATTTCATCGCATATTTTTGCTTTAACCACAAACTCATTTTTACCAACAATATCAATATAGGCACTTCTACCAATGGACCAATAACACCTACAAAAGCTTGTGGTGAATGAATACCAAAAACTGCTATTGCTACAGCAATGGCCAATTCAAAATTGTTACCTGTAGCTGTAAAAGCAATAGATGCATTTGTTGCATATGGTAAGTGCATATATTTTCCTATAAAAAAACTTACAAAAAAAGTAATGATAAAATAGATGATTAATGGAACGGCAACTTGCAATACTTGTAGTGGTAATAGCAAAATTTCATTTCCCTTTAAGCTAAACATAAATACGATTGTAAACAACAAAGCATATAAAGTAATAGGAGATATTCTAGGAATAAATGTTCTATTCAACCATTCTAATCCTTTTTGTTGAATTACTACATATCTGCTAATAAATGCCAATAAAAAGGGAATGCCTAAATATGTAAATACACTTTTTGCAACATCTTCAAACGGAACAGAAATATCAAAATTTCCAAAGCCCAATTGTTTGGGTAAAACATTTAAAAAAAGCCAAGCATAAAAACTATAAAACACAAGTTGAAAAATACTATTCAATGCTACCAAAACAGCAGCATATTCTCTATTTCCTTTTGCCAAATCGTTCCAAACAATTACCATTGCTATACACCTTGCCAATCCTATTAAAATTAGGCCCACCATATATTCTGGCTGATTACCCAAGAAAATAATTGCCAATACAAACATTAATATAGGACCAATTATCCAGTTTAACAACAAAGAAAGTAGCATTGCTTTTTTATCTTGAAAAACTTTGGGCAACAATGCATAATCTACTTTAACAAGTGGTGGATACATCATTAAAATTAGTCCAATTGCTAAAGGAACATTTGTAGATTGAAACGATAATGCCTCCATTACAGTTGATACGTTTGGTACAAAATATCCAATTGCAATACCGAACATCATTGCAAGAAATATCCATAGCGTAAGATAGCGATCTAAAAATTTGAGTTTGGGTTGCATAGTTTGAATGTTTATGGCTTATTGGTTTTTATTTGCGAAAAAACATACATCATTTCTTGTGCAATTTGTATGCTTCTTTCTGCATATACAGCCGCTTGTTGTGGTGTGTTATCAGCTATTTTAGGATCGGTGTACTTAATAGGAAATCTAGCATTAGCACCTATAACTACAGGACAAGCTTCGTCTGCATTATTGCAAGTCATAATTGCAGCAAAACTATTTTGTGGATTAAATGAATGATGATAGGCTTTTGAAAAACAAACAATCGGCATTTCGTTGGCAGCATATTTTACAGCATAAACCGGATTGCTTGTATTGCTTAGTGCTTCAATCGAAAATCCTTGATTACGCAATGTTTCTGCAACTTTTATGTACATAGCTGTTGCTTCTGTTCCTCCAGAAAAACAGTACACATTTTTTATTGAAAAATGATACGCCATTGTTTGTGCCCATATTTGTGATAAATGACTTCTTCTAGAATTGTGGGTACAAATAAAATTAAGCCGAATGGTTTCTTGTACATCGGTTTGTTGTTGTAAATAAGCAATTAAAGGTTGTAGCACTTCTTTTCTTTCGTTGCTAATTTGTTCTGTAGATAAGCTATTTATTGTTGCTAAAAGTGTCGTATTCATTTTGAGTTATTTTATGTTTGTTTTTGTTTAACAACAACCTCCTGTTGTGCTACAGCAACTTGTTTTTGCTTCAACCATTATCAATTTATTATTATCAATTCCACAAGCATCTGCTGCTAAACAAGCCGTTTGTAAATTTTGAAGAATAAACTTGTTTTGAATAAATGTTAACCCATACTTGCCAATAGTTTCATTTTGATATTCTACTTCAATTTCAGCGTCGGTAATGCCTAATTTTTTTTCAGACAATTCGATGATTTGTAAAAGTTTGGTAGGTTTTAATAAATGGTCTGTATCGTTTGCATTCCACAATTGAAAGTTTACTTTTTTGTCGAATCTAATTACGCCACCACAATCAATAAACTTCTTTTCTATTTGTCCAACTTCTGTTACATGAAAATGAGTTGGTACTGGTGTTCCATTTTCAAGCTCAAACACCACATTTTGTAGGGTGGGTAAAATTTTTTTAATCTCTGATAATTTCATTGTTTTTTATTTATTGTATAAATGCAATATTGCGATAAACAAGTTTAAAAAAATTGCTAACAACACTTTTGCTTGGTTGCGTTAATAATTACGTTAGAAAAATAGTTTTGAAGAATAGAAAAAGCTTCTTCATTAATACAATAACAAATGGCTGTTCCCTCAATATTTCCTTTGATTAAGCCAGCATTTTTAAGTTCTTTTAAGTGTTGAGAAACGGTAGGTTGAGCCAATGGCAATTCATTTACAATATCGCCACAAATACAAGTGTCTACAGTTAACAAATATTCTATAATAGCAATTCTTGCAGGATGCCCCAATGCTTTTGCAATATTTGCAATTTGGTTTTGTTGATCTGTAAAAAAATCTTTTTTGGTTGCACCCATACATCTGCCAACTTGATTAATCGCAATATTACGATAAATATTTAAAACCAAACTCATTTATTGTAAAAGAATTTATAAAAAAGGTATCTGGGAGAAAAAATCATTTATTCAATAAAAAGAGTTGTAGTATTATATTGTTGAAAAAACTGCACACATTTTGTACAATATTGTTGTGTTTATTCATTGGCTTGCTAATCTCTTTTATTTCAATTTAGTTTTGTATGAAAAAATATGTAATTGGCATTTGGTATAGTTTGCCCATTCAGTTACTGTTTTTACATTTTAGAAAGTACCAAATTTTTTTAGTGTTTTGGTATATTTTATTTGCCACAATTGCTAGTCATTTTTTAAATACATACGGTGCTGCCTCTTTGTTTTTAGCACCCGAGTACATGGGTAAAGTAAATATGCTTAGTACGGCAATAGTTGGCATGTCTATTGGCATATTTATAATGAGTTGGAATATTACCACCTTTATTTTACACAGTAAATACATTCGGTTTTTGGCCACAACAGCTCAACCTTTTTTAAAATATTGCATCAATAATTGTATTATTCCTTTGTTGTTTTTGGTGTATTATTTTATACGAGCTTATCGGTTTGAACGATATGAAGAGTTGAACAATTATGCTACTATTTTTATATTGGTAAGTGGTTTTTTATTGGGATTTTGTTTGGCATTGCTCATTGCGTTTTTTTACTTTTTTTCTGCCGATAAAAGCATTTTCAAAAGTCATAAAAAAAGCATGTTGGCAGCAAACAAAGCCTATATAGATCAAATTGTAAACAAACCTTTACAAGAAACCAAAACCGAGTTTAGAGTAGATTGGTTTTTAAGTGCTTTTTTGCACCTACGTAAACCAAGAGATGTAAGGCATTATAGCGAAACTTTTTTAGATGATATTTTTAAGCGTCATCATTTAGCGGCTGTTTTATCTGTTTTTATTGCTTTTATATTTTTAATTGGTGTTGGCTTTTTTTCCGATAACGAAGTTTTTCAGCTTCCAGCAGCAGCAAGTATTACCATACTTTTTGCTATTTTAATTGCGGCAGCAGGTGCATTTTCTTTGTTTTTAAAAAGTTGGAGTATTCCTGTTATGCTATTGGTGTATAGCATTTTTAATTATTTATATGTGCATGAAATTTTTGATCCAAGAAACAAAGTTTTTGGATTAAACTATTATCCTAAACAAGAAAGACCAGTATATGATATGGCTACTATTCAAGCATTGGCTTGTGATAGCAATATGCAAAAAGATAAGCTGCGTTTTTTAAATACACTTCAGCTTTGGAAACAACAACAAGAAGAAGAAAAGCCCGTTTTATTCATCATTAATGTAAGTGGTGGAGGCAGTAGAAGTGCCACATTTACCATGCATACATTACAACTAATAGATAGTGCTTTGCAAGGAAAGCTTCTATCTAAAACAGTTTTAATCAATGGTGCTAGTGGTGGCATGTTAGGTGCTGCTTATTATAGAGATTTATACTTGGAACAAATAAACGGCAACAAGCGAATACATTTATTAGACAAACAGTATGTTCAAGATATTTCTAAAGATTTACTCAATCCGCTGTTTTCATCTTTTGTTTCAAGAGATATTATTGGCCCTGTTCAAAAATTTTCAGTTCAAAAAAATGAGTATACAAAAGATAGGGGTTATGCATTTGAACAAAAGCTTGGTAGCAATACAAGAGGTTTGTTAGATAAACCTTTATCTGCGTATAAAGATGCAGAATACGAAGCAAAAATTCCGACCATCATTTTTAATGCTGTTATTAATAAAGATGGTAGAAAAATGATGATTGCTACACAGCCTTTTCGCTTTTTAATGGTTCCTCCAAAAAGCGATAGCAATAATATTCATCCCGTTCCTGACGCAATAGATTTTAATAGTTTTTTTGCCAAACAAAACGCTACAGACTTACGTGTTACAAGTGCTTTACGCATGAATGCTACATTTCCATATGTATTACCAAATGTATGGCTGCCTACAAAACCCATTATTGATGTAATGGATGCTGGCTTAAGAGATAATTTTGGACAAGAAACAAGTTTACGATTACTAGCTCATTATAAAGATTGGATGTTACAAAACACCAAAAAAGTAGTGTTGATACAAATTAGAGACCATGCAGCAACTAATTGGGAACAAGCAGAACAAAATAACAGTATTGTTAGCTTTTTTACCAAACCATTTGTATTGCTACAAAACAATTGGTTTAAGATGCAAGATTATTATCAAACAGATCAAATGGCTTATTTACTAAACAGCTTTCAAGGGCATTTGCAAAAAATAAGCTTTCAATATATTCCTGATAAAAACATAAAACCTGCATCGTTGAGTTTTCATTTAACACAAGCAGAAAAAAATGAAATTGCAGGTTCACTTTATCATTCGGCTAATAAAGACGCTTTACAAAATTTAATAAATGCCATTAGACCATAATAAAGGCGTCCCTAAAAAAAGACGCCGTAATTAAACTATAAATACCCCTGTTCAAAACCTATTTTATAATAATTGTTGTTACTTTTTTTTCGGTTCCACTGCTAACCTGTAATATATAGGTGCCCTTTTGTAAATGATCTACATTTATTTTTATAATAGATGCTGGTTCAAAATGTTGTTTCATTTTTTCCTTTCCTAAATAGTCGTAAATCGTTACAGTGTTTTTTGCATTGTTAAATGCTTCCATAACCAAAAATCCTTGTGTAATTGGGTTAGGATATACTTTAAGCGAATGGATAACATTTTGTATTACTTTAATTGTATTACTATACTCAGTTGTACCCTTGTTGTTTAATGTTTTTAATCGATAATAAGTAATGCCACAATTTGATTTATCTGTAATTGAATATTGCTTGCTGTTATTCGATGCAATTGTTGCTATGGTATTAAAGCTAGTACCGCTACAACTGCTTTGCAATTGGTAATTCACAATTTCGTTATCAGATTCATTTTTCCATGTTATTTGATTTCCATTAACTGTAGCGGTTGCATAAAATTCTGTAATTTGTAATGGCAATGTACTAGCATTACTACCAACAAAAGCATAAAAACCAACACTTGTTCCTGCCAATAATTCATCGTAATACAATACGTTTACTTCTGTTCCAATATCTACTGATTTATATAGTTTTTCTGTTTCAATGAAATAAGAGCCAGATGTTGTAAATCCTAATCTAGCATAATTAATATTTTCTTTTAATGAATAAAACAAAGTATCGCCATACCAAGAACAAGCATTGTAAAAACCTGTTTTTGAAGGTGCCACAGAACTTGTCCAACCAGCTGAAGTTGTTTTACTTAATTGCATGTGTAATGGATATTCATAAACACTATTGTGATAGCCTCCTACAGCAATTATGGTATCTTTACTGTGTATATGAATGTCGCTAACACGCACCAATGAACTTGTAGAGCCATAAACAGATTCTTTTGTAACTGTCCAAGCTGTTCCATTCCATTCTGCTTTGTAAATGCCCGCAATTATTGGAGATGTAGTACTATCATAATCTACACCAATGTAGGCTACTATTTTTCCAGTTTCATATGTTGTTTCAATGTCGTTTACGTCTATATCTTGTCCTACGGTTGTAGCATGAATAAGAAGTTGAGTCCAAGTTGCACCAGCATCTTTACTATAAAAAACGCCACCACGAGCTGTATCAGCCAAATCTTTAACGCCTGCTAATACCATGTTGTTGTCTACATCACTAACAGAAATACTTGTTACTTGCACATGATGAGAAAAATTGTATGGTGCATTTTCTGGCGTAAAAACCCTTGTCCAATTTGCTCCATAATCAGTTGTTTTATATACACGTACATTTCCTACATAAGCTGTTTTACCATTATTTCCTGCCATTTCTGCTGCATAATAAGGCGATCCATCTCCATTAGGAAACATGGGTCTTGTCCATGTTCTTGATGCACCATTGTAGTCGCTTACAGCTCTTACGCCTGCTTTGCTTGCAAGCCAACCTGTATCTTTTTGTGAACGCATATCAAAATCGTTTACTTGTACAGCAACCACACCATCATTAATTTCTGTAAGCACAGATCCGCTATTTCTTGTCCATCCAATTCCTTGATCGGTTGTTAATATACTTACGCCACCTGTAGCATTGGTTCCAATGGTTAAAATACTTCCATCGTTACTATGGGTTTCTAAGCTAACATTTCCAAATTTTGTCCAACTACTTGCTATACCTTTAGCATTGCTATAACCACTACCAAAATATACATAATAGTTGCCAGGTATATTTTCATAAAATTCTATATTCTGACCAAAAGTTCCGTCAATACCTGTGTTTATTTCTGTCCATACACTGCTTGTTTTGGCTTTGTAGGCAATGTATTTATGAACATTATCTGAGCCACCTATAAAAATAGTTCCATCAGGTGCCACAGCAGCACAACGCCAAAAAACAGAGTTACGCAAACCCGTAAGTTGATCATGCAAAAGAGCCGTTGAACCTGTTACTAAATCTGCAACAATAGTAATTTCAGGATTATTACCTTGTTTCATTAAAATAATAGAGTCGGAGTAGGTATATGTAATATTATTTTTTGCTGGATAAATACCATTGTTAATGTAAGAATTGTTCGAAACAAAATTGGTAGCATTACCAGAAGCATTTAAATCGCTATAAGCAATTCTATCTTGATTAGATGAAAATACTTTGAAGAAATACCAAATTTTAGAATCTTTAACCAAAAAATCATTTAATGATGTATCTAATCCAAAGGTTTTAAAAGTAGAAACAGCGGCAGATGTTGCTGAAGCCCTGTACACAACACCTTCTTTCATAAAATACATCAATCCACTTGCTCCGTGTGCTCCTATTCGTTGAACATTACTACCGTAGCCATCAGCAGCTAACAAGCCTGGTACAGAAGCAAAGCTTGTAATACTGGCAACAGTTGTGTTGTTTACTGTGGCTTGAGCATAAAATGCAGTATTGGCACTTTCAGTAGTTATATAAACATGATGTTTATCTGTAGTTCCTGTTACGGGTGCAGAAGCAATTGCATTTATTCTACCACCATACAATGGTTGTACATTGGTAACTACAATTTGAGCAAACGTTTCTAAATTGTTAAAGAACAAAAAAGCAGTAAACAGAAAGAGAAAAATTTTTTTCATAATGGTTGTTTAAGACTGTAAAACTACCGTTCTGAAAAAAAGTACAATTCATACCAAAGGATGATTTTTGTGTATTTAAGGTTGCTACCAGTTTCTCACTTTTGCTACGGCTGCCGTACGAGATGTAACATCTAATTTAAAAAAAACATTACCTATATGTGTTTTTATTGTGTTGATAGATACAAACATATCTGCAGCCATTTGTTGATTGGTTTTGCCTTCATACATACCTTGTAATACATCAAACTCTCTCTCTGTTAATGGAGTAAAAATGTGTTTATTAATATTATGGATAAATAATGAAGGTTTTAAAATCGTTTGTTTTTGTGCATGATTGTATAAGGCAATTTCTAAACCCGCTAACACATCTTTTTCATCGAAGGGTTTTACAATATAGCCAGCTGGTATTGTTTTTTTGGCTCTTTCTAATGTATTTCGATCAGCATGTGAGGTTAAAAAAATAAATGGCAGTTGATATTGTTGGTTAATTATTTCTGCTATATCAATACCATCTGTTGTATCATCTAAGTTAATGTCTAACAAAATAGCATCTGGTGTATTTATTTTTAATTGTTTAATGGCTTCTTCTGGTGTAAAAGCTATAGCGGATACTTCAAAGTTTATATTGGTTAAAATTTGTTCAATATCAACAGCAATTAACGGTTCGTCTTCAACAATTAAAATACGTATTTGGCTCATACAATTTATACAGCTAGTTTATATTTATTAATTCGAATTTGCACCTGTGTGCCGCTATTATTTGTAACAATTAGCTCTCCTTTCATTTTTTGTACAAACGATTTTATGAGCTGATAACCAAGAGATGTTAAGTTGTTGTAATTCCAATCGGCGGGCAAACCTTTTCCATTATCTTTTACTTCTAATACTAATTGATTATTTTGTTGCTGTAATATTACCTCTAGTTTTCCTTTTTGTGCAGATTCATCAAACGCATATTTTAAGGCGTTACTAATTAGTTCGTTTAGAATTAAACCGATTGGTAAAACGGTTTCTACATCTAACTGTAGTTCTTGAACATTTGTAATGAGCCCAATTGTTTCTGTATTTATATTGTAAGATTGAAGTAAACTTTGAGCCAATAATTCTATATAATTTTTTACATCTACACCTGTTAAATTATTATCTTGATATAAATTTTGGTGAAGCAATGCCATACTTCTTACCCTGTCTCTTCCTTCCTTTATAGCCGCCAAAGCTGTTGCATCATTTATATTTCTGGTTTGTAGATTTAATAAACTACTCACTACTTGCAAATTGTTTTTAACACGGTGGTGAATTTCTTTGAGTAATACTTCTTTTTCCTCTAAAGATTTACTGATAATATCGTTTTTTGCTTCTAATAATCTGCTTGCTTGCTTTTTTTGGATATATAAAAGCAATACAAATCCTGCAATAATACTAATGCATCCTAAGCCAAGACCAAAAAGTAATTTTGTGCGTTTTTCATTTTTTATTGTAAGTATGTTTAACGTATTTTCTTTCTGCAATAAATCTGCTTTTTGTACTGCTTTTATACTTTTTGCTTCTGTAAGTTCTAATGCTTGTTGTTGTTGTTGAAGTGATACCTCTTTTAAAATATTTTCACTATTCAATAATTCAATTTCTTGTTGCTTCTGTTTGTTTTGAGCATCTTTTAATAAAATAGTTTGATATTGTTGTTGTAAAGACAAATCTTTTAATTGGTTGTCTTTATTTAAAATTTCAATCTGCTGTTCTTTTTCTTTTGTTTGATATTTTGTTTTTAACTCGTTTATGTTTTCTAAATTTTTAGCACTAATTATCGAGTCGCTATAAATTTTTAGCTGCTCATAATGTGCTAATGCTTTCACGTAGTTATTGTTTTGTTTTTCGCATTCATATAAAAGATGGGTAATAGCAGCCAAACTTTGAAATTTGGTATTTTTAAACCGCATGTTCAAGCATTTTTCTAAAATAGGAATTGCCTTTTCGCATTGATGTAATCCTGCATAAGCTTGTCCTAATCCATATTGAATAGCGTTTGATAAATCTTCTATTTTTTTAACAATGGGGTTTTGTTCTAATTCTAAAAAAATGGGTAATGCTTCTGCATATTTTGCTTGATAATTTAAGCCAATTGCCAAGTTTATTCTACTTGTAAGCATCATGTTTGTATTTTTTGCTTTTTCTGCTTGCTGATATACCTGCTTAAACAAGCTGTTTGCACTATCATATTTTTTATCTAGGTTGTAAATGGTAGCAATATTCATTAAAACGGATAAAGTTTCTGAACTATTTAAACTCTCATAAATTTTTAATGCCTTATTGTAATATTCAATTGCTGTTTCTAAATTATTTCTTGTTCTATACACCAATCCTATACCATTTAGTGTAGTTGCAATATTTTTTTTATTACCTAATTTTTGTTTAATGTCTAATGCTTGTTCGTAATAAATAAGGCTGCTATCTAATATATTTTGAACATAGAAACAATAAGCAACATCGTTTAATAAAATGCCTTGTAATGCTTGATTTTTTAATTGTTTGTTTTCAGAAAATGCTTTTTTGTAAAAAAAATGGGCACTATCATATTTTCTTAAGTTGGTATAGGCGAGTGCAAATTGATGATAAGTATTTGTTTTTAAAAGTTTATTATCTTTCTTCTCTGCGATTTGTTTTAAAGAAGTTAGTATGTCTAAAAAATCTCTCGACTTGTTTCTAACCCACAAGTTACTGAGTTGCACCAATGCTTTCTCTTGAAGTGTATCGTTGTTAGAAAATAAAACTTGTTGCTTTAATGCCTCTGCATCTTGTGCAAAAATTACATTGGTTTGTAATGTTAACAATACGCATATTAACAAAATACTTTTTTTCATAGCAAGCAAATTAGTCGGTTTTGTAGGGTTGAATTTCATCCTTTTGGGTGAAATTAACGGGCAAATAAACAGTTGCGTTTTATATAGTTGCTTTAAAAATAAGAATAGATTTTTAGGTTTTAGTTTAATTTTTTCAAACTTATTCACCATTGCCAATTCAAATTACAGCAAGCTTATCTTCGCAATTATGCAGGATTATTTAAGTGGATTAAACGAACAACAGTACAAAGCCGTTACACACATGAACGGCCCTTTAATGATTGTGGCTGGTGCAGGTAGCGGTAAAACAAAAGTGCTTACAACACGTATTGCACATTTAATGGCCAATGGTGTAGATGCTTTTAACATTTTGGCTCTTACATTTACCAATAAGGCTGCTGCCGAAATGAAAGAGCGTATTGAACGCATTTTAAACAACAACAATGCTCGTAATTTATACATTGGTACTTTTCACAGTGTTTTTGCAAGAATTTTAAGGGGAGAAGCTCATAAAATTGGCTACCCTAGCAACTTTACCATTTATGATACCGATGATAGTAGAAGCGTTATCAAAACCGTTATCAACGAATTAAATTTAGACGATAAACACTACAAACCCAATATTGTAGGAAGTAGAATTTCTGCTGCAAAAAATGCATTGGTTGGTCCTGCAGAATATGCATTAGACCATCAATTGGTACAAGAAGATGCTCGTGCAAACAGACCAGCCATTGCTCAAATTTACAAAGCATACGCTGCTCGTTGTTTTAAAAATGGTGCAATGGATTTTGACGATTTATTGTTAAAAATGTATGAAATATTGCATACGTTGCCGGATGTATTGCACAAATACCAACACAAGTTTAAGTATGTATTGATAGATGAGTATCAAGATACCAATGCTGTTCAGTACCAAATTACCAGACTTTTGGCTGCTGTAAACGAAAATATTTGTGTTGTAGGAGACGATGCTCAAAGCATTTATAGCTTTAGAGGAGCTACCATTGAAAATATTTTGCGTTTTCAAAAAGATTATGATGATGTACACGTTGTAAAATTGGAACAAAACTATAGAAGCACTCAAAGCATTTTAAAAGTTGCCAATCAAATTATCAGCAACAATAAAGGACAAATTCCTAAAGACTTATGGACAGAAAATGTAGCAGGAGAGAAGATTAAGATTGTTCGTACAATGACGGATAATGATGAAGGAAAATTTGTTGCCGATAGCATTCAAGAACAAAAATTACGCAATCATTATTATAACAGAGATTTTGCCATTTTATACCGTACCAATGCTCAAAGCCGTGCCTATGAAGAAAGCTTAAGACGTATGGGTATTGCTTACCGCATTTATGGTGGTGTAAGCTTTTACCAACGTAAAGAAATTAAAGACATGATTGCGTATTTACGCATCATTGTAAATCAACGAGATGAAGAAGCACTAAAAAGAATTATTAATTATCCTGTACGTGGAATTGGTAAAACAACCATTGAAAAATTAGGCATCATTGCCAATGAACAAAACATTACCATGTACAATGCTGTAGAACGAGCAGCAGAATTTGGCTTTAAAGCAGGCACATTAGAGGCGTTACAAAATTTTGTAACGATGATTAAATATTTTCAAAGTTTAGTAACCGATAAAAATGCATACGATGTTGCTGTACAAGTAGGTAAACATACCAATTTGGTAAAAGAATTATTTGCCGATAAAACCACCGAAGGTTTAGCTAGATACGAAAACGTGCAAGAATTATTAAACTCCATTAAAGAATGGACTGAAAGCCCTGATAATGAAGATGGTGAAGTGGGTAGCAAAAGTTTGGGGGCTTATTTACAACAAATTACATTGCTTACCGATGCTGATGACGATAAAGAAAATGCAGATGTGGTAAAATTAATGACCATACATGCTGCAAAAGGATTAGAATTTGGTTGTGTATTTGTTGGTGGAATTGAAGAAACTTTGTTTCCTAATTCTATGAGTATTAATACTAGAGAAGAGTTAGAAGAAGAAAGACGATTATTTTATGTAGCTGTTACAAGAGCTAAAGAACGATTATGGCTTACGTATGCCAATGCTCGTTACAGATTTGGACAATTGGTTCAAAACGACCCTAGCCGTTTTTTAGATGAAATGCCAGAAGATTGCTTAGATAAAACCTATGCAGGTGGTGGTGCAAGAAATATGGGATTAAACAATATGGGTAGTGCTTTTGAAAGAATGCAACGCCCTGCTTTTCCGTCTAATCAAAATAGACCATCGGCTGCTCAACAAGCTGAAAAACAATATGGTGCTCCTACAAAACCAAGTTATTTACCTGCACAACCTGTTGCTCCAAAAGTAATTGAACACAAACCATCAAGCGATTTTGTACCAAGCGATACGAGTAATTTACAAGTAGGACAACAAGTAGAACATCAAAAATTTGGATTTGGCACCGTTGTAAAAGTGGAGGGTTCTCAACACAATCCAATTGCCAATATTCATTTTAAATTAAATGGAGAAAAGAAAATAATGTTGAATTATGCTAAGCTTAGAATTATAGAATAATGCTTTTTCATCCGCTTTTCAAAATTGAAAAGCGGATGAAAATTTTTAGTTCTTTTTCTTCTTTTTATTTAAAATGCTAAAATCGCTTTCTGCTGCAACAATGGTGTTCACTAATTTTCCCAACCCTTCAATTTCCATTTCTACAACATCGTTTGGTTGCAACCATTGCTCTTCATAATTGGGGTTTTCTAGTTTAGCCGTTCCGTTTAATTCTAAAAAACAACCTGTTCCTACGGTTCCGCTTCCTATAACATCACCAGGCTGTAATTCTACTCCATAAGCACAACGTTCTATAATTTCAGCAAAAGTCCAATCCATATCTCCTACATTTCCTGCACTTACTTGTTGGCCATTTACCCAACACTTCATGGCTAAATTCCAAGATTTACCCACATGACCTTCTTTTGCAGGAATTTCAAAAGGTGCTAACTCATCTAAAGTAACCAAACAAGGGCCAATTACAGTTGAAAAATCTTTACCTTTTGCTGGACCAAGATTGAGCAACATTTCTTCCATTTGTAAAGTTCTAGCACTCATGTCGTTCATAATCATTAATCCACCAATATAACTATCGGCTTCTTCGGCTGCAATATTTTTTCCTGACTTACAAATAACAATGGCTGCTTCTAATTCAAAATCTAGTTTTTGAAAATGATCTGGCATACATTCTATTTTTCCTGCACCTTGAATGGAATGATGATTGGTGAAATAAAAAATGGGATATTCATCAAACTCATTAATCATCGGCACATTTCGGTTTCTTCTTGCAGCTGCTACATGTTGCCTAAAAGCATATCCATCTCTACAACTTGTAGGAAAAGGAACAGGAGCTAATACATGCACAGCATCTAACGACAATGCTTTTTGGTTGCTAATTTTTCCATCAAGAATAGATTGATTTACTGCTTGAGCAATAGGAAAATTGTCATCCCAATATTGTAAAAACATACTCATGCTATTGGGCAATTCTGGATGCAACAAATCACAATCGTATAACAATCCATTTACCAAAAAAGCCAATTGATCATGACCATCGGTTAAGTAAGAAACTAGTTTCATATAGCCTATTTATGTAGACTGCAAATAAACGATGGAAAAAGAAGATTACCACTTTTCTTCGGTAGATTCTGTATTAAAAATGTAGGTGTTGTATTCTTTAAAAGTTAGTTTTTCTTGTTGACGAGCAATGATTGCTTTTGCTATATTATTTGCTGCTTTTGTATAATCGGCTTGTTCGAGTAATTGTTTAATGCTTGTTTCAGAAACATCTATTCTGTACAATAGAAATATCAGTTGTTCGAAATGATGATCGATTAGTGATTGAATGTATTCGGTAAATGTGTTTTCAAAATCTTCGAAAGATGTATGTTGTACAAGTTGAATGCCTGTTTCTTTTTCAATAGAAGATTGTACTATTTGTAACTGCTGTTGGATGAGCATTTTTATTGATGAATATGTATGAACTATTTATTTCCTTCTTCTCCAAAATTATCGTAATAAGTAAAGTCTTTTGTAATTTTTCCATTCACAATTGTAAAAATGGTACAAATTGGAATTTCGAACATTGTGTTATCTGGAGCTGTTCCTTTGGAAATAAATTCAACAATAACATTGTTATTTCCTGATGAATATAACTGAACAATCGAGTCTTTGATATTGGGAAAAGTATTGTTTAATGCCGTGTATTTTTCAATTGTTTGTTGTCTTGTTTGTGTTACAATATTTTTTCCCAACGATGGATCTTTAAATTCTGCTGTTTCTGTATACATATTTGCCATTTTTACCCATTCATGCTTATTGAAGTAAGAAAAATATTGCTGTATCAGTTTTTCATTTTCTACAGCATCTGTTTTTGTTGCTACTTGATTGTTACAAGAAAGGCACATGCAAGAAAAGAAGAGAAGGGATAAAAGTGGTTTCATATCTTTTATTTTAAAAAAATAATGTTCATGTTTAGAAAACCAACGTTCTGTTCGACCATACAAATGAAGCTAATTTATAAAATAAAGCCAGAATAAAATTTTTAGATTTTTTTGATTTGTTAGTATACGCTTGATTTAAAGATGTTATCAAGTTATTTAGTTTACACCAAGTAAATCAACTGGTTTATTAACGCTTGAAGCAATCACTTGCAAACTATTACCTGTTACAGAACATGAATAAATGAAGTAGGTTGACGTGTTACTTTCATAAACTTCAAAAAATATTTTTTGACCATCTGGTGACAAGTGTGCAACAGGTGTAGTGCTACGAAATACACGCCCTGTTGGCAAGTTAATGGGAATTGAGATTTTTCCGGTGCCATCATAATTTATTATAGCAATATTTTGGCCATCGTAAATAAGAAGTTTATTAAGTTGCGTTAATCCTGTTGCGGTTACAGACAAAGTTCCATTACTTGTTACATTAAGCCCATTACCAATAATTACACCTCCTAGAGTTGTACTTGTTGCTGGTTGTAAAATATAATTTGATTGTTGAGCATTTGCTGTTTTTGTACAACTTATTTGGAAAACAGTAATAACAAGTGATAATACAGTCATCATAATTGAACCCAATAAAAATTTTTTCATTTTAACATATTTTTTATTTATGCCTACTCTATTCGGTTTTCGGCAATCCCGTTTTGTATTTAGTAGAATATTTAAGAATAAGGAAGTGCTTTATAAAAAAGTAGAAGAAGTTCAAACTTTGAACGTAATTAAATCGGAACTATCTGGTTATAGCTTTAGAATTAGAAATGTTCCTAAACTTTAATTCTAAAATCTATATTACAGTAGTTGTGCAATTTATTTCAATAAATCAGATATTAAAGCTGAATGAAAATTTGCTATTACATTTCATTCTTTTTCAGAAGTTAAGAAAGCACTGATTGTGCACTTAAGCTTTTATAAGAAGTCACATGTTAGAAATCATTAAAATATTCCTAAACGCCTTTATTATCAACATTTTCATCTACGGTTTTCAAGTTGGTTATGATTCAAAAAATAATAGTTTCTCTTGGTTTAATAATCCCCTCTTTTCGTTGTTCTGTATGTAATAAGCTTTCTTTTTGAATGTTGCAGCCTCGCTTTCAATTCTCATAAGATTGAAAATTGGTTTATACATAAGAATTAATGTCTTTTCAATGATATGCAATTTTTCTTTGGGTGCAATTGCATACCTATAAGAAAGATCAGCTTGTCTACCAAAAAGGCCTCCTTTAAATTCAATGTGTTTCTTAATTCTTGAATTTAAATTTTGTGCTTGTCCAATATATAACAGTGTATCAATATCGTACAATGGTGATGTCCCGTAGATTTGATAAATTCCAAAATCCATAGGAAAATCTATGTAATTGGTTTTTTTCCAATCAAGAGTTATAATCTCAAATCTCACTGTTGCCATATCATTTTTTAGTTGGATTAATTAGTCGTTATATCTAATTTAATATTTTACAAAACCCTCCTATTCTGGTAAATATTTTTTGGCACTTTGAATAAATGTATAAGCCAATTTATAAGTTGGACTAATTAAAAAACCAAAGTCATTTGATTTTGTGTTGCAAGGTGTGTATGCCTCTAATAATTTATATAAGCTATATCCATCAGGGAGATACAAATCTTGAAGTTTTTTATAAAAATTCGCCTCTCTTAAATTGTAAAGTCTTCTATACTCATTAATTTGGTTGTGGCTATTTTCTTCTTTTGGTAAACAAACTCTTAAAAGTTCCGTAAATTGAAAAGCAAAAACAACTTGACCAAACGTATCTTTTAAAAAGCTCTTAGCAAATTCAGAAGGATAATTTTCAGGTGTTTGAAAAGCGTTATTGATTAGTCTCGATTCAATATTATAAGTTAACGCAAACAAAAAAGCTACCGAATGTAAATCAAGATTAGGTAGCTGGTTTAAATAAAACTGAAATGAACTAAAATCAAACTTATCGTCATTCGTTAGGCAACAGATATGTAAACAAGTTCTTGTTTTATTTTCTATCAAACCAATGGCATATTTATAATTAGCAAAACAGTTGTTATACTCTCTTTCAACCTCTTTATAAAATTCATTGTTTGGAGCTATTTTAAACAGATGATACTGAAAATAATTGCCAAGGACGCCTAGTTTCGTTTTTTGCATATACGTTTAATTTGGATACATTATACCCAAGACTATTCGATTTGTTTCATTAAACTATACAAAAAATATTGCCTGTTGATTATTTATTTTAACCAGTTAATGAAATATTGTTTTTATTCATAAAGTCTACAACTTCATCACCAATATTACTGATTAAGTCTTTTGAAATACTGTTTGTTAGTTGTCTAGTATGTAAAACTAATTTTGGATTATTTGTAGCATCTTTTTTTGAGTAGTGTACCCAAATTTTATCTCTATCAGAGCAATTAATTTGTCGATTGAACTCAACATTGAATAACTCACATACTTCTCCACTATAAGTTTCAATGTATTTATTGTCTGTAGCGAAAATTAGGATTACTGGAAATTTTTGTATGAAAGAACTCATAAAAAATGATTTCTTTCTATTCAATAATTCTTTTGAAAAATTACCTTGTTTTTTTGCATCATTCGTGTTGGGTGCAGGTAAACTACTTAGCTCGGTAGTAAATACATTCTCAACAAAAGATACTTCATATTTGTCTTTTTTTATAGTTTGTTTATTGAGTTCTAATTTTTCCAATATATAATCGTAGAGTTTTTGATATCTAAACCAAGTATGATTTTGATTTCTAATTTTCTTATCTTCTGGTATATATGGTTTCGAATAGTCCACATTGTCTCTCCACGATTTAACACTTCCATGATAGATTTCTGAACCAATTTCTAATCCCGCTTCTTTACCAATGAATAATATGTTTGAATTGGAATTTCCATGTCCTATATACTGATCATCACTTAAACTCTTTATAAGTTCGGCAAGTTGGTTATTTATCATTGCATATTATTTATAAAGCAATATATACAAAAAATCCACTCTTTCAACTATACTTTAATATAAATCTTCTTTTTATCTAACACATATACAATTAGCCAATAAAAACTAATCATACACAATGCATATACCAACGATCCTACTCGTAAATCGGTGGCTATGTTTTTACAAATATGATTGTAAAACCAAGGTAAACTAGAGGTGTACACATTTTTTCCATCAGCATCAATATGATCTACCCAACGTAACAATGCTAATACTCTTGGTAAAAAACCACTCAATACAAAAATGAAGAGGGGATTTTTGCCAAACACATCAAAAAATTTACTCCAAATACCTGCTTTTTCTTTAAACTCAATAGCATAAATTAAAATGGCAATGGTAATAATTGCTAGTCCAGATGTGTAAATGGTATAGCTACTTGTCCATATTTTTTTATTGATCGGAAAAACCATATCCCAACAATAACCCGTAAACACCAATACAATACCTGCCACTAATAAATGGCTCAGCATTTCGAAGTTTTTTCCTTTTTGCTGAATGTATTGTCCTACAAAAAAACCAAAAATCACTTGTACAATTGCTGCAGGAGTACTAGCTAAACCTTCTGGGTCAAAAGCTACACCTTCACCTTTGTATACATGGGTTTTTCCTAAAATTGACAAATCGATTTCTGTTCCAAAAAATCCAGATAAAGAATATGGGTCTGCAACATTTCCTAACCACATACATACAAACCAATATAGTAATAATAAAACGGTAGCAAAAACAAACGCACCTCTTGTTTTAAAAAAGTAAATAATTAATGAGGCAAATAAATAACAAAATGCAATGCGTTGCAAAACGCCCATTATTCTAATATTTTCCCAAGTTTTAAATACCAAATTTGTATCGCTCCATTTTACAAATGGACTCCAATTCAAGAATAATCCAATTAAAAAAATTAAAACAAATCGTTTAAAAATTTTCTTGAATGTATAGGCGTTTCCTTCTTTTTCAAACTTTGGCATTACAAAAGCCATTGCATTGCCAACGGCAAATAAGAAAAAAGGAAACACTAAATCAGTAGGGGTGCATCCATGCCAAACTGCATGTTCTAATGGCGGAAAAATATGTGCCCAACTTCCTGGATTATTTACCAAAATCATGAGGGCTACAGTGGCTCCTCTAAAAACGTCTAAGGAATAATAACGCTGGTTCATATGTGGGCAAATTTTAAGGGTAATTCAAAGTAACAAAAGGTTTTGCGTTTTTTTGCAGAATTGTGCTGCATTTTGCTATTTTAAAACCTTATTTGTATGAAAATACAGCTATATAAATGATTTTACAAAAGGTTTTCTCAAAACCTTTTTAAAGTTTTACATATTAAAGCTGTTTGAACATTACTTTTACGACACTTAAATAGATGCTTTTTTATGCAAATTCACAATACCAACGGTGTGGTTTTAAAAACAGTAAAGTATGGTGAAACAAGCATTATTACCACTGTGTATACTGAGTTATTTGGTGTACAAAGTTATTTGGTAAAAGGCGTACGAAAAATGAGCAAAAAGGGTAGTAGTAGTGCTTCTTATTTTCAAGCAGGGGCTATTTTAGAAATGAGCGTTTACCACAATGAGCTGAAAAATTTACAGTTTGTAAAAGAATACAATTGGCATTATTTATACCAAGAATTATTATTTGATGTTGTAAAAAACAGTGTTGCACAATATATTATTGAAATTTTACAACACACATTAAAACAACCTGAAGCAAATCCTGAATTGTTTTATTTAATTACTGATTCGTTAAAGCAATTAGATAGAGGAAATGCTACACTCACAGCAAATTTGCCTTTGTATTTTATGTTACAATTGGGTGGATTATTGGGGTTTGAAATACAAGGTAGTTACAGCCCTTCAACACCGGTTTTAGATTTGCAAGAGGGGTTTTTTGTAGAAGAAATTCCCAATCATGCATTTTATTTAGATGGTTTTTTAGCTCAAACAGCTTCTATCATCCAAAATATTCAATTTTACAACGATTTAGAAAATATTGCTTTGAGCAGAACTGTAAGAAGACAATTATTGATTGCTTTACAACAATATATTGCTTTGCACATTACAGATTTTGGAAACTTACAATCTTTAGCAATTTTGCAAGAAATTCTTAGTTAGTAGATTTACGTTTTGCTTCCAACTTTTTAAGTCGCTCTTGTTCTTCTTGTTCTCTTTCAAAATTCGTTTTAACACGTAATGAGTATAATAATATTCTTATTGCTACCAATGCTAAGAAAATAAGGCCGAAGTTTTTAAGTAAATTTTCATCATTTATTTGAATGTTAACAATTTTGGCCTTTTCATAAGTAATGGTTAAAAATTGATTTGGCCAACCATACGTATTTTCTCTATAATTGAACTCAGAACCCAATTCGGCAGAAGAAGCAGTTGCAATAAAAAATATAATAATGGTAAGAAATATTAAAAAAGAAATAGTTCTAGGCAAGCTTATTTTCTTCTTTCTAGGCATCTTTGAAAAATTAAAAACTAGATATTTTTTTAGGCTCTACAATTTAAATACTTTTTGAAATACAATCACATGGATTTTTTATAATCGGTTTACAGTATCTTTTTTACCTCACTTTGGCTGTTTATTTCGCCATTAGTACTTAGGTTTTGTATACAATTTACACCAGGTTTTTTTCCTTTTGTAAAACAACCAAATTGTTTTTCCACTTTCAAAGCTTTAGCTCCATTTATGGTTACCCATTTCAACAGTTCTTCATCCAACATAAACGGATATTGGTGCTTTATGGTTTTTATTTCGTCTAATATATTTAATTGATGATTACTTGCTAAACTATCTGTGCCTAGAACACAATGAGTTTGGTTGTTTTTTAGCAATGATATTGGAGGATAAATATTTTCGATATATTTATTTGCATTAACGCAAATGCACCAAAAATGTTGTTGCTGTTGACTGTTTTTTTGAATAATTTCTATGTCTATATCTGAGGTAAAGCTATTGTGTACCCATAATATATTTTTATTTTGCTGCATATATGGATAAACAGATACTAAACTCGTTTTATTGGTTGGCTTAAAAAAAGATGCTATTGGTATTTGCAATGTTTGGTAAAGTCTATAAAAATCGCCTGTTCCATGCAAAAAAAGTTCGTTTTCTGCTATTGTTTCTTGGTTATGAATAGAAGATATATTATTGACTAAATTGGCTTGTGCAATGAATTGAAATAATTCCGGTGAAACCGAATAAGGAGCATGTGGAACAATGGATGTTTGATTGGGAAAATATTCTTTAAATGATTGATAAATTTCCATTCCATCGGCAAATCTTTGTTGGGCTATTTCTGGCGAAAATCCACTAATTTCAATAAAGTTATGATAGTGAATTTTGCTTTTTGTTTTTTGTAGTAAAGTAAATGCTGTGTTGCTAATGTCACCAACAGCTACAATGCCATTGTTATACATTTCTTCATCTGCTTTTACAATAGCAGCTTCAATCGCTTCTTTATCGGCATTTCTATTTTGTAAAATTTGTAAAATAAAATCTATCAATCCTGTTTGCTCTGGTATTTTACCTTTTAAATGACTTAATTCTAAATGGCAATGACAGTTTATAAAACCTGGTGTTAGCATTCCTTTCGTATACAAAATATCTTCTCCTGCATCAGA
>Ga0209398_1000573_pt1 | contig 22339 bp, 8 predicted proteins | sample AshMeaBigSpring_FD_184125 | JGI IMG/M metagenome (GOLD analysis project Ga0209398, IMG submission 184125) | Groundwater microbial communities from Big Spring, Nevada to study Microbial Dark Matter (Phase II) - Ash Meadows Big Spring (SPAdes)... | ecosystem: Environmental > Aquatic > Deep... | reverse complement strand
CCGCCGGGCGACTTCCGCCAGCGAGCCGCATTCGGCCTGCGATTCGCATTCGTCCAGTGCAACACCGGTCCGGCCACATGGAAGCTGGCGGCCATCCCCCCCGACAAGCTGCCCGCGATTCTTGAAAAGGTCAAAGACCCCGGCGTCGATGGCGACCGTCTGATCGTCGATGCGTTCGAGCTTCCGGTGGTCGGCAGCGGGGAATTCCCCGCCCTCGCCGGCGACAAGGAAGAGGTCCGCAAAATCGAGTTCCGTCCGGATGCCCCGCTGGCGGGACCCTACCTCCTTGAGGCCACCGCTTCAGCCGGCACCGGCAAGAGCATCGCCAACCGCGCGCTCGTCTGGTTCGGCGAAACCGCCCTCACTCAGAAAATCTCGCCCGATGCGCTCACCGTGCGCGCGGCCTCGATGGCCACCGGCGAACCGCTGCCGGACCTCACCGTCCGCCTCCTCACACGTGGCCTGCTCGAAATCGCATCCGCAACGACCGACGCGGCAGGAAATGTCACGTTCCCGCGTTCGGCCGCACAGGCGGCCGGGTTCTTCCAGACCGAGTCGGGTGGACTCAAGTCGCTCTGGCCCGCCGTGCCGGACGGCCAGTTCGACTCCGGAACACTCTACGAGACGCCCCGGCTGGCATTCCCCGGCCGGATCCTCACCGACCGCCCGCTCTACCGCCCAGGACAGGATTTGAAAATCCACGGCCTCGTCCGCGAACGCACGAAATCCGGGCTGCGCGTTCCGGCGGGTGCGACGGTCAACTGGGAGATCACCAAGGCCTGGCAGGATGATGTCATCACGTCGGGCACGGCGACGGTCACGCCGGCTGGCGGCTGGAATGCCGAATGGACGACGCCGGAGGCGGGCGATCTGGGCGAGTTCCGCGTGCGCGCCCGTTTGGGCACCGCACAGGCGGGCGAGGAGGCCTCCTTCCGTATCGAAGAGTTCCGCAACCCGCCGTTCTCGGTGCTCTGCGAAGCCGCCGGTCCCGACAAGCCGGCAGAATCGGTCGTCCGGGTCAGCTCGCAATATTTCCACGGCGCGCCGAATGCCGGCAGCCGGGTGAAGTGGAAGGCGACATGGCTGAGCGATCACGGCGATGATTTTTACGATCGCGAGAGCAACGACGGGTTCACCCAGGTCGACCTCTACTCCGAGAATGTCAAAGACCCGGTCTACGAGGTCGTCAAGGAGGGCGAGACCGCCCTCGACGGCAAGGGCCAGGCGGCCATCACCTGCCCGGCCCCGTTCCCCGATCCCGGCAACCGTGCGGGGGCGGTTGTCCTCTGGCAGGTCGATGTCACCGGACCGGACGGGCAGACGATCACTGGCGGAACGACTCAGGAGGTCACGATGAACGACGTCACGCTGGGCGTGAAGGTCGTCAATGCGGACAAGCCCGGACCGCTCCGGTTCGAGATTCGCGCGGTCCCGCGCGTGAAGGGTGCGCCGGTCCCCCAAAAGATTCCCGCCTCGCTCTTTCTCGTCCGGGCAAAGTCCGTCAAGGAGCAGATCGCGCCGTTCGTCTACCGCTACCGGAATTTCGATGAGTTCACCCGCGTGACCGAACGCGACATCGCCGCCAACGGTACCGCGGAATTCGATCCCAAGGAACCCGGCCGCTACGTCCTCGTGGCAAACGCCCCGGGCTCCATTCCCGTCAGCGAGGAGGCGATCGTGGCAGGACCCGGCGAATCCCAGTTCCCTGTCTCCAGCGACGAGCAGCTCAAGGTTGTCCCGGTCGCCGAATCGTCCACCGTCGGCGAAACCGCGTCATTCAACGTGCTCGCGCCCTCGGAGGGAATCGCCTGGGTAACGGTCGAGACCGACCGCGTGCTCTTCTCGCAAACCGTTCCCGTGCCCGGCAACGCGACGCGCATCCAGATCCCGGTCCGGCCGGAATTTTCTCCGAACGCCTTTGTTTCGGTCTACCTCCTCCGGCCGGGCGGCAGCAAAGAACTGCCGGGCGAGATGTTCGGGTTTGCGCCGCTCCGCGCGGCCGATCCCTCGCGCGAGCTTGCGCTCAAGCCGGTGACCGAGCGGACGGATTACGAGCCGCGCGAAACGGTGAAGGGCAGCGTCACGGTCACCAATGCCGGCAAGCCGGTCGCAGGCGCGGAGGTCACCGTCTATGCCGTCGACGACTCGATCCTCGAACTCGGCGGCTGGGAGCTCCCCACATTTTCTGGAAACTTCTTCCCGGACAACCCGTTCAACGTCGTGACGTGCCCGGCCCTGCGCGGCCTCATCAAGGGCATTTCGCCGGAATCGCTCACGCAAAAGGGCTTCGTCGTCGGCGACGGCGGCGGCGATGAGTTCGGCAACGTGAAGTTCACCCGCAAGGACTTCAAACCCCTCGTCTTCTGGAGTCCCGCGCTCCTCACCGGCGCGGACGGACGCGTGGCTTTCGAGTGCCAGGCTCCGGACAACCTCTCCCGGTTCCGCGTCGTCGCACTCGCCCAGACCGGCAAGAACCAGTTCGGCGCCGCCTCAAACACGTTCACCGTCTCGAAAAGACTCCTCATCGAACCCGCGCTCCCCCGCTTCCTGCGCGAAGGCGACGAGATCGACCTCCGCGCGGTCGCGCGCCAGCGGGTCGCAACAAATGAACTTCTGGCCGTGCGCTGCACGACCGGGCTTGAGCTCCAGGGCGGCAACCGGACGGAAGTCACCGCGGCAAAAGACGCGCCGGCTGTCGTCCGCTTCCCGGCCAAGGTGCCCGCCGGAATCACCGCGGTCAAGGTCCGCTTTGACGCCGTCTTTAAGTCCGACAAAAGCATCGCCGACTCTGTCGAGATCACGCTTCCCGTCCTGCCACGTACGATCACGGTCGCCGAGTCGAAGGCGGGCACGTGGGCCGGAAATGAGTTTCCTGTCTCCGCCAACATGCTTCCGGCTTGGGAAGGCGCGACCGGCACCTTCGACCTCACGCTGTCAACCTCACCATGGCTGACCAAGCTGATGGGCATCCCGTCGGTGCTCAGCTACCCGCACGGATGCCTCGAGCAGAAGTCATCCCGCATCCTCGTCTACACCGCGATGTCCGAGCTGCTCAAATGGCTGCCGGTCGACAAGGCCCGCGACGAAAATTACCGGCACACGATCCTTGAATCGCTCAAGGAATTCGAGGCCTCGCTCCTGCCAGACGGGCTCCTGCCCTACTGGCCGATGGGAACGACCGGCAACCCGTTCGTCACTGTCCAAAGTGCGCTCGCTGTCGCGCTCGCCCAGGAGGCCGGCATGGACGTCCCCGCTCGCCTCGCCGAGGAACTCCCGGCCACCCTGCAAAAGATCGTCGCCAAGTCGATCCCGTCATCGCCAACGATCCGCGCATTCGCGCTCGCGACCCTGGCTGGAACCGATGCCAACGCCAGCCTCACAGCCGCTGCGGACGAGCTCTACACAGAGCGCGACCGCCTCACCACCGAGGGCCAGGCGATGCTCGCCCTCGCGATGAACGATCTCAAGGCCCCCGCCGACAAGCAGCTCGCACTCGTCCGCAGCCTGCCGAAAAAATTCGAAAACCGACCATTCGATCCGGTGACGTTCTCCTCAGTGAACCGGACCGAGACCCTCTGCCTTCTCGCGCGGTTCATCGTCGATCCCGGCGCCGACCGCGGGATCATCCGGGCCCGCCTGGAAAAGATGATGGAAGCCTCGGAATCGCTTTCCACGCAGGAAAACCTCTGGCTCCTCATCGCGGCCAGGGAACTCCTCAAGAGCCAGCCAACCGCGCCGATCGCGAAGACCGCATCGCCGAAGCCGGACGCCATCAGCCCGAATAAATCCGCAGCGGCCTGGACGGACCGCCTCCTCGCCAAGGCCGGCGAGACCGCCCTCAGCGGCCTCGGCCAAAACGCCAAGGGCACGTTCGTCCTCGCCGCGCGCCGCGCGCTCCGCGCCGATGAGACCAACCCGGTCCAGAACGGAATCCGCCTCGACCGGATCGTCAAGAACCTCACCGACCCCGCCCGCACCGGATCGCCCGAGGCCCCGTTCCGCCTCGGCGATGAAATCCTCATCTCGTTCCGCTTCAAGCTCGACCAGGCCCAGAGCTTCCTCGCCCTCGAGGACGCGCTGCCCGCCGGGCTTGAGGTCGTCAACCCGAACCTCGCCCTCTTCGGCAAACTCTACGCCGCCGATGAGGCAAAAAACGCCGCACCGCTCTCCCACTCGGCCATGCGCGATAGCAAGACCGACCTCTACTTCGACGTGGCCCCAACAGGCCTCAGCTCCTACGCCGTCCTCGCCCGCGCCACCGCCGCCGGCTCGTTCGCCTGGCCGGCCGCGCAGATCTCCCCGATGTATGACAGCCGGTTCAATGCCCGCACCGCCCCGGCCACCTGCACGATCCAGACCCCCTGATCCCGCCTCCACCACAACATTATTTGTCTCACCTGAGACAAATAATGTTGTGCTCCCGGGGGGAAGCCTGACACTCCCGCGGGCGGGTTTCCGGAAACAACCGGTTGACATTCAGGGGCTCCGGCCCCACCTTGCCCGCCTTATGCCATTTTCGAAGCTTGGACTGACCAAGAATATTCTGCACGGTGTCCAGGCGATGGGCTACGGTGATCCGACCCCGATCCAGCTGCGGGCTATCCCGCCTGCCTTGGAGGGCAAGGACGTGATCGCGTCCGCCCAGACCGGAACAGGCAAGACGGCCGCATTCGCGCTGCCGACACTTCAGCATCTGGGCACCCACGGGAAATGCCGTTGCCTCGTGCTCGAGCCAACGCGCGAGCTGGCGATGCAGGTCGAGACAGCGATGCGCGACTTCGCGCGCTTCACCGACCTGAAGGTCGCGTCGATATTCGGCGGCGTCGGCTACGGCGCCCAGCGGAGCGCGCTGCGCGACGGCATGGACGTCATCGTCGCGACCCCCGGACGCCTTGAGGACCACCTGCAGCAGGGAACGCTCCGCCTGAACGATATTCAGATCCTTGTCCTCGACGAGGTCGATCGCATGCTGGACGTCGGGTTCCTGCCGCCGATGCGCCGGATCATCTCCAAGTGCCCGAAGGACCGCCAGACGCTGTTCTTCTCCGCCACGCTCCCGCCGGAGATCGCCGAGCTGTCGGCCTGGGCGCTCCGCGACCCGGTCCGCATCGAGATCGGCGCCTCGCGCAGCGTGGTGTCCACGGTCAAGCACGGGGTTTATGTGGTCGATCCCTCGCGGAAATTCGACATGCTCGTCGCCCTGCTCACGGCCACCGATTTCCAGAGCGTGATCGTGTTCTCCCGCACCAAGCACGGCGCGGACAAGATCGCCAAGAAGCTGCGCGGCGCAAACCACGCGGTCGCCGTCCTCCACGCCAACCGCTCGCAGAACCAGCGGGTCGAGGCGCTCAACGGGTTCAAGTCCGGAAAATACGAGGTGATGGTCGCGACCGACATCGCGGCCCGCGGGATCGACGTCGCCGGCGTGAGCCACGTCATCAACTACGATGTCCCCCAGCACCCGGAGGATTACGTCCACCGGATCGGCCGGACCGGGCGCGCGCAGGCGACCGGCGATGCGTTTACGCTTGTCACGCACGAGGAAATGAAAAAACTGGCCGCGATCGAAAGGTTCATCGGCCAGAAAATTGAACGTTTGCACATCGAGGGGTTCGCGACCCCGGCGGCCGGAGTGGCCCCGCAGCCGCGCACTCCCAAACAGGAACCCCGCCTCGACGGCAAACCGAAGTTCCGGCTGAAAAATCCCTTCCGACGCAAAAGATAAAACCTATGAAAGACCTTTGGAACTACATCCGTAAAACGAATACCGCATTCCTCTTCGGGACATTTTTCACGACGGTCACCGCCGTGCCGCTCTACATCTGGCACTACGGGCTGAGCGGCTTCCAGATCGGGATGTTCTTTTTCTTCCTGATCTCGACCGGCCTGAGCATCACGCTCGGCTACCACCGGTTGTTCTCGCACCTGACGTTCAAAGCCAAGTGGCCGGTGAAGCTCTACACGCTCCTCTTCGGCGCCGCGGCGTTTGAAGGCTCGGCCCTGGCCTGGAGCGCGGACCACCGCCGCCACCACAAGTTTGTCGACCACGAGGAAGATCCCTACGACATCTCCCGCGGTCTCTTCCACGCCCATATCGGCTGGCTCCTCTTCCGCACCGGCCCCGAGACCCCGCTCACCTGGGTCCGCGATCTCCAGAAGGACCGCCTCGCCTGGTGGCAGCACCAGTACTATGTCCCGATCGCCATCGGCATGGGCTTCGGGCTCCCCGCGCTCATCGGGTGGTTCTGGGGCGGCGCCGTCGGCGCCCTCGGCGGCTTCCTCATCGCCGGAACCGCGCGCATCGTCGTCGTCCACCACATGACATTCTGCATCAACTCGCTCTGCCACTGGATCGGCGACCGCCCGTATTCGACCGACTGCACGGCCCGCGACAGCGTCCTCATGGCGATCTGCACGTTCGGCGAGGGCTACCACAACTTCCACCACGAGTTCCAATACGACTATCGGAACGGCGTGAAGCCCTGGCAGTGGGATCCCACGAAGTGGACGATCTGGACGCTTAGCAAGCTCGGCCTCGCCAGCAACCTCCGCACGATCCCTGAGGAAAAAATCCTCAAGGCTCAGATCGCCGAGCACGAGCGCAAGCTTCAGGCCAAGCTCGAAACCCATCCGACACCGATCTCGGAGACCGTCCACGCGATGCTCGATGCCGCGCGCGCCCGCACACAAACCGCCCTCGCCGAGTGGGAGGTTCTCCTGCAGGAATACCGCTCCGCGGCAGCGCGCCGCAGCGAGGTCTCCCGCACCGAACTCAAGGCGCTCAAGCGCCGCCTCGAGGAAGCCGCCGACGACCTCCGCGCGTCGATCCGCCACTGGATCGCCACCTACCGCGACCTGCCCGAAAGCAGCCCTGCGGCCTGATCGGCCGCGGGCGGGTTTGCGTGAGCGAACCCGGTAGCAGCACCTTGGCGCACGCATGCTGCTGATGCGCTGATTTTCCGCGAAAACAGCCTCCAGGGGGGGATGCCCGGCCGACCATAGACAGGGAATGGGGTGGCCGGCGTTTTTCATCCCGCGAGAATTCGGGGTTGCCAGCTTGATTTTCATCAATAAATTCGCGGCCAGGCATTAATCTTGCTCCAAGTCAATTGTCCCAGCGCAAGCCGGGCGTCCACCGGCAACTCTTTCTCCAATGTATTCGAAATCGCTCTCCGCCATTCTGGCGACACTATTGTGCATCTCATCCGCTCAAGCCGAGGTTTCTTATGACGAGTGGGCCAAGAACCACAGCCTGACAGGCGCGCAGGCGAACCCGAAGGCGAACCCGGACAACGACCGTTTCAACAACGCGTTGGAATACACGTTCGGGACCGACCCGCTGAAGGCCGACAACCCAGCCGACGTGAGTCCGGCTTTGGTGGTGGACGGCAGCACGGCCAGCTTCCAATACCGGATCGACAAGAACAGCAAGGCCAAGCTGCGGGTCCTGCAGTCCAGCAACCTGAAGAACTGGACGCCGGCGCCCGGCGTGCCGGCGGTAACCGAGGCGTCTTCGGGCCAGCTCCTCGTGAGCCACACGGTTTCGCCCTCCAAGGAATTTTTCTACGTCCTCGAGGCGGAGGTCCATTCGCTTGTGTCGGGCGACACGGTTGTCACGGTCGGGACAAATGTCGGCAGCGACTGGGACGGCCTCCCGGTGATCCCGCAGGCGGATATTTTGCTGACCCCTCCAGCCGTGGGAGGGAATGGCACGGATTCCGCCAAGCCGGACTACACGAGGTTTCCAGTGACAGCGGGTGCAACCCAGGGCGCATTCACGCAGAACTATCTGGAGAATTTTAAAACCACCTCGAAGGCCGAGCGGCCCCCGCTCCGCTCATGGATGGGCTGGTTCCTCTGGGGCAACGGGACTCCGCCGGCCAACATCAACCCCGGGATCTTTTCCGGCGCCGGCGCGAACAGCACCAGCTCGAACGGAACGACGTATTACAACGATCAGGCCGCCAATCCGAACTGGGATTACAATGCCTGGCAATATCAGAGCCAAACCACATCGGCAAACGGCACCCAGTCGGTCGATGGTCAATGGCGTCCGGTCCGCGTGGACCAGCAGCCTCTTTACCTCACCCCTTTGACTCTGAACTACAACATGGCTCCCGGCATGTTTGGTTACCGCTCGAAGCCGTTCTCGGTTCTCGATAAGAACACCTATTATTTCTACTGGAGGGACAAGTCGATCGTCCGTGGCGTCAACATCTCGTCCGCCACGCCGTTTCTCTACCAGCAGATGCCCTACAACTACCTTCCTTCGGTCACGCAGTCGTGGAAGCAGACGTCCATGATCCTCAGCTCGATCCCTCTGGAGACGACCGTCATCGTGCCCGGCAACGTACCGCCGGTGCTCACATCGACCGCGAACGGGACGTGCCTCACCAAGAACGGAACGTTCAACGTCCTGCCCGACGGAACCTTCGATCCATTTCCCTATCCAGTCTGGGATGCAAATGCCACGGCCGCTGAACAGACGCCGTTCGCGATCCAGGTTGACCGCATCGGTGACTTCGACGCTGACCTGATCTGGGAGGGTGTGAACCCCCGGCTGGCCACGGGCAACGCGACCCAGCAGGCGTACTACAACAAAAACCGCTACAAGGTGACGAACGGCGTGGGGAGCGGCAACTACATGAAGATGACGGTCGCGCAGGGGTCGCCGTTCGTCTGGTGCGAGACGAGCAACAGCGCCTACGCGACATTTTACAACCTCATCCGTGCCAACCTGCCAGGCCTCCAGGGCGGCAACACAACGCTCACCGGCGCGGCGACGCTCGGGAAGGTTTATAATGTCACGGACAAGAGCGGCGCGAAGACCGGTGTAAGCTATGTTCTCCTCTATGGCAACCAGGTCAATCCCAACCAGGTGTTCCAGGCATTTGACCCGCTCTATGCCAACACCGGCGGCGGCGCGAACAACGATCAGAACCCCGGCGGGTTCAACCCGCCACCTGTCACCTACATCACCGCAGGCAACTCGACGACCACCCCTCCCGGCCAGGACAACTTCACTTACACCGCGGTCTTCTTCCGCACGGATACCGTCAAACCGGTCCAGGTCGGACCGAACGGCAAAAATGCGGGCACCGATGCGCTCGGCAACCCGTATTTCTTCTTGGAATTCAAGAACCCGGCAAAAAACTGGTTCGTCGTGGCCGGCATTCCGCCGATGCGCTACTACCACACCCAGCTCACGCGCGATCCGAAGCCGGCCCGCGACGCCATGGCCGCCGCCTGGGCGAACGAGCTCGGCAAATACGCGTTCAATTTCCTCACCAGCTCGAAGGTCGGCTACTCGGTGACGAACATGTTCCAGACCACGACGAACTACAGCTTCACCTCAAAGAACCCGTATCTGTCGGCGAACGTCACGGATGCCGCCAGAATGACGACCCCGGGCCAAACCGTCTTCGCGCTCAACCCCCACCAGTACCAGCCCCTCACGCTCGGCCCGGACCTGACCAAGGCCCCGGCGGGCAACGGCACCACCTCCCCGCAGGTCGTCTGGAACCCGCTCGTTCCGGGCTTTGGCAGCTTCATCAAGGACAAGGTTGTCTCCACGGTTTTCAATGCGAACAAGTCGGCTCCGAACCTCCCCCAGTTCTATGATTACTGGAACCTGCGCGGAAACCTGAAATCGATCGTCACCCCCGGATTCAAAACCGTCTATCCGTTCCAGAACTTCCTGCCGGTCATGCCGCCGCCAGACTATTCTCAGAACGTTGCGCAGAGCGGTATCGCCGGCGTTTACATCTCAGACCCCGGCGACAGCACCAACAAATTGGAGCCCCCCACCGCCCGGATCACCATTCCTCCAACCCATGGGACCGGGACAAACGGGGGCAACATCACAGCCACCTTCACGGTCGTCCTCGATTCGAAGGGAAGCGGCAAGGTTGATCAGATCACGATCGACAACCCCGGGAACGGCTACCCCCTGACCCCGCCCGCAGGCGATCCCACAAACACCATCTGCCCGATCGAGATTTCCCCGCCGATCGGAAACGCCACGGTCGGGACCATGGGAACCCGGGCGGAAGCCTACGTCCAGACCGGTTCCACCGGGCAGATTCTTGCCGTGTTCATGAAGAACCAGGGCAGCGGCTATGCCTCGCTCTTCACCGCCACACAAAAATCCGGCACCGGCGAGCCCCTGCCCACCGATCCGCCGGTGATCACTCCCTCGTTCGACAAGGATACCGGCGCCCTGCTGGCCGGGCCGGCATTCGCAAGCCTCAATGGCGCAGGCTTCGACTTCAGCCGCCCGGAATCGATCGACGTGAAATTTTTCGGAAATGGTTCGACGCTTCCAAAATTCGAGATCTTCCAGCCCGGAAACCTGATGGATATCACGGCTCCGACCGGCTCCACGCCCGGCGTTTATCTTTCCGGGGATCCCACAAAAATTTCCGTGCACATTCCGCCACCGTCGCCGTCCGCCACGCCGCAGACCGCCAAAGTCACCGCAATGACAAATAAAACCGCGGCGGGGAAATATTCGATTGATTTCAATCCGGCAACCAGCGGTGGAAATTACACCGTAAAGCCCCGGGCTTACATCACCGACTTGTCTTCCAACAGCACGGTTGACCTTGTCGTGAGCTGGAATCCACCCACAGGAGGAGCGACGGCTGCCCCGGTCATCGCGCTGGGGGCCGGTGCGGACGCGGTCCTCTCCGGAACAACGAACGTCACATTCACCACCCCGTCCCCTGGCAACCAGACGATTACCAACGCGGCGGCTACGGTGACGCCGACAAACGGTGCTGCGACGAGCTTCGTCATTTTCAATCAGGGCAACTACTCGGCCCCCCCCACAGGCGCTCATTTTGTGGACAGCCTGGGGTTGACAAGAAATGTCACGGTGAACATGGGCGGCTCATCTGTCGCCAGCCTCCTGCTTCCTGACCCGAATAACATCTATCTCTCCTCCCCGGTGGATGTCGTTTTTGAAGGCGGGAATGCCACGACCGCTGCAGTAGCAAAGGTTTATCCGCAATATCTCATCAAATCTGTCGCTTTGAGTTCTCCTCTCGTTGGCGGCTACAGCGCGGATCAGCAGCTCTCTTTCACAACCTCCGCATTCACAGATAATCAGCCGGGCGTTACCATTCCTGAGCCGATCGTGAACATCCCTGCCACCGGGAATGTCACGGCTTCCAGCATCAACGTCACCACCCAGCCGGGGGCCGGGCTCCCTGCGGGTCCCCAGCCACAATTTCAAGTCCTGGGCGGCGCGGGCTTTGACGCGGTTTTGCAGACGATTGTGAGTCCGATTACAAACAATGGCACGGCCGGGGGCGAAGTGCTCGCCGTCAAGGTGCTCTACGGAGGCACGAACTATGTGACAACCCAGCCGCTTTACGGCTTTTATGCGGCGGATCCCGGGTCAAGTGTTGCAGGGTCAGTGGCACCGGAATTCCGGGTCAATCTGGATGCAAATGGTGCGGTGCTCTCCATCGACGTGACAAACCCGGGAAAGCTCATGCCTTCCGGCTCGTTGCAACTCACCACGCTCAAGCCTCCTTATGCTAATCGCGGCGGTCGGAATCCGGGTGCCGTTTATGATTCCCCCAAAGGCTACCCGGCCTCATTCAATACAGTCGTCTCGGAAGGCAAAATCACGGGCGTCATTCAAATTCCGCCGCCCGCGGAGTGTTCCGCTCCTCCACGCCGGTACGTTCAGGGATCCTTCAACAAAGCCCTCGTCAATACGGGGCCAACCTATATCGCATGGGTTCCAAACAACTGCCCTTTTGTGATCCCGAACTCCGACGCTGGAGGCTACATGGCGCAGGTGGCACCGCCGAATGTGAATCTTGGCCAGTCGCTCTACAACTCGTTCATCGCCACCTACTCGAATAATTACGCCTCGGCCCCGCTCAAGCCGTTCGGCGGTGCCTACATGGGAACGTCCGCCACCGATGCCTACGGCCTCGGAGCGACCATGGGGGCCGCAACGACATTCGTCAGCGACATTTTCAGCATGCAGCAAACGCTGGGAAATGCGACTTCGACGATCAGCCTGACCCCATTTGCCAGCAGCGCCGCCCAAAACCCCGCCGATACATTCTCGTATCCGGTTTTCCAGAGAAACAGCCCCGCAGTCGATATCTCGAATGCCCTCAAAAGCTCGGTTCAGGGCATCCAGCAATCGCTGTCCCTGCTCTTTGTCAACCCGCCGTCGACCAACAACCCGACCGATCGCGCGACGACGTGGGCGGAAAAATATTTCAATATCTATGACGGCGGTGTCGGACGGCTGATCCTCAACCCGACCCAGACCCAGCCGGGCTACGGCCCGCTGAGCTCGATGCAAAATCCGCCGGCCATGTCGCCGGATGAGAACGACGCAAAGACCGGGCTCTCGAGGTGGTGGCCGGGCATGAGCTTCGTCGGCTTCGGCAACAACGACCAGTGGAACGATGCGCACTACTTCTTCGGATACTACCTTGCCTCGGCCGGCCTCGCCGGAATCCTGGACAAATCGTGGGAACCCTCCATCAGCTCGAAGCCGGCCAGCCTCTGGTCCGGGCCCGGGCAGATGGGATCGGCGATCGAGCAGATGCTCTTGACGCTCGCCTTCGACCCGGACAACGAGGCGCTCAACAAGGTCCTCTACCGCACGTCCGGACTGACCTACCAGAAATTCGCGTTCTTCGACCAGTGGAACGGCCACTCGTGGGCGACCGGCGCGCAGCCCGGACCGGTGGGCGCGGTTTATGACTACGCCTCCGATCTCGCCTCGAAAACCGAGGTCAACTTCTGGAAAACCTTCGGCACCGGACCCGGCGGGGATCTTTTCAAGGACGAGAATGAAAACTCGATCTTCGAGGGCATCCAGGCCTGGTCGGGCGAGATCCTCTGGGGAGGAGCCACCGACCGGAAGGCGGTCGTCGATCAGGGGATCTACCTCTACAGCACGGCCCTGGCCGCCGCGGATGCGTATTTCCTCGACAAGAACTACAACCAGATCGACTCGCCCCAAAACAAATACTCATGGGTGCCGGTCACGACGTTCGGCGCCGACCAGGTCCCGAAAGGCGACGGCAACCTCTGGCCGAAGAACACCTCTTATGCCCGCGCCAACCCGGCGGCCTATTACACGGCCTATTCCGCCTTTGCCGACCAGAACGGCACTGAGGTCTCCCCGGGCATGGCGCTCATGCGCAAGGCGGAGAACCAGCTCAACACGTTCTTCGCCTTCTACCCGGTCGGCCCGAAGGTGATCCAGGCGTTTCCCGTCAGGCCATGGACGCTCGGCATCGCCCGCAATTCGAGCTTCATGAAAAAGTGGGCCGGGGCGATGATGCGCCCGGAGTGGCTTGAGCAGAAGCCGTTCTTCTCGGATGCCGACTGGTATGTGCTGTCGATGCTCTCCGCGCTCTGCGGCGTGCCCTACAATCCGGGTGACGTCCCCTACACCGCCACCGGCGAGCGGACAAAAGTTCAGCCGCTCGCGCAGCGGCTGGTCTCGAGCTGGATCACCCCCAACGCGAGCCTCGCCGCTCCGCTCACTGTCAAGACGGTCTACGACAAAAATTCCATCCTGACGTTCCTGCTCTCGCTGGACAAATACGGAACGCCCGACTGGACCTACATCGCCCGGGCGACCGACTCGAAGGGAAAGGATGACAACTCCTCGATCATCTTCACCGCTGCATTCAGCAAGCAGACGGATGCCAAGTCGGTGACCACCACGTTCGTGGCCTTCAACCCCGGCTGGACGACCCGCTACGCGGTGTTCCAGCGGCTCAACCTCGACGGCACGATCAATACAGCCGGCATCATGAAGGATCCCAAAACCGGAAAAGCCATCACGGCCCTGCCCGTGCCACCCAAAAAGATGGTCACGCTCACGATGACCTTCCCGGTCAAATAATATCAACTCCTATGAAAACGATTTCGACCACGATTAATCCGTCCGCAATCCGCACGCGTCTGGGAATGGCCGCCACCGGCGTCGTCCTGCTCTTCACCTCCCTGCCCGCCCCCGCCGCGACGCAGGAACTCGCAAGAACCGCACCTGTGGGACTTGCCATGCTTCGTGTCCCGGGCAAGAGCGCCCGGGCATTGTCGTTTCCGCTGGCCAACCCGGCAGTCTTCACCGGAAAGGTCGCAGCGGTCGCCGGCACGGCCATTCAGAACACCGGTGCGGCATGGACTCCGGAAGCCTGGGGTCCGTCCGCAACAAATCCCCATGTCGCGCGGATCCTCTCCGGCGACACGGCCGGCCAGATCTTCCTGATCGAATCGAACACTGCGGATTCCATCGTTCTGGCGGCCAATGCCGAGGGGCAGATTGCGGCCGGCCAGTCATTTGAGATTGTTCCGGTCGATACGCTCGCCGGCATCTTCGGCGAATCCGGGAGCGGACTGCTCACGGGAGCGGATGCCGCGAAGGCAGACAACATCCTCATCCACGAGGACGGAGGCTGGGCAACCTACTTCAACGATGGCGCCCGATGGCTCAAGGCAGGCGAACCTGCCGCATCACAGAACGCCCGCGCGCTCCTCCCGGACCAGGGGATGTTCATCGTCCGCCGCGCAGCCACGCCGCTCGTTCTCTCGGTCAACGGCGAGGTTCCCGCCGTCAAATCGGCCAGCGAGCTGCCGGCCGGTGCTCTCACCTTCCTCGCCAATCCGTTTCCATTAAACACCCGGCTCAAGGATCTCCAGCTGCAGGAGGATCCCTCGTGGAGGGCCGGACCGGATGCCGCATCGGCCGATCGCGTGCAGATCTATTCTGGAAAAAAGTGGACCACCTACTTCTTCGACGGCAAGGACTGGCGGCATGAAGGCGGCGGTCTCTCCAACCCCGCCATCACCAAGGGGGCCGCAATTGTCGTCGAGCGCACCGGCGGCCCGGATATCGTCCATGCGCCCACACCTCCCTATTCGCTCAACTAGCCGGCCATTCAACACCTCAAGCCATGAAGACTTCCAAGCAACCATTCCTTGCCGGCCTGCAGCATGCGCCACTCACGCCCGCCCCGCTCGAGATCCTCGAGGCGCGCATCGCACCGGCCAGCCTCGTTGTTACCAATACCAACGACTCCGGCGACGGCAGCCTACGCCACGCGATCGAGACCGCCAATCAAACCTCGATCAAGGACACGATCGTCTTCGACAAGACGGTTTTCGTCGACGGATCCGCAGCGATCGTCCTCTCGACCGGCGAGATCCCGATCACGGCCAGCCTCGATATCAAGGGCCTCGGCGTGGACAAGGTCGTCATCAGCGGGAATAACACCTCCCGGATCTTCAACATCGACGACGCCACGGCAAAAACGCTCTCCGTGACGATCTCGAACGTCACCCTCACCGGCGGCAATGCGGGCGATGGCGCGAATGGCGGAGCGATCACCACCAAGGAAGCGCTCACGCTCGTGAACAGCGTCGTCACGGGCAATGCGGCCGGCGAGGAAGGCGGCGGCATCTACGCGGACTCCGCATCGAAATTCCAAGTGACCAACTCGAAAATCACCAACAACTCGGCCGGCGGCTGGGGCGGCGGGCTCTATGCGATCGGCGCAGGTAAGGCGACGATTTCGGGCACGCTTTTTTCCGGCAACAGTGCCGGCGGGGGCGGAGGCGGACTCTCGCTCGTGCAGTCGTCGATCCTCATCAAGGACTCCTCGGTCCTCGACAATTCCTGCACGCTCAACGTGGCGGGCGGCGTCTGGCTTGCAGCCGATTCCTCGACGGGCAAGATCACTCTCCAAAACAGCACGATCACCGGCAACTCCTCGGTAAACGCGGTCGGCGGTCTCTACATCGGCAACGGCGAGGCCACGATCAAGGGCGCCCAGATCTCGCACAACTCGGCGGCGACCGACGCGGGTGGGCTTTCCTGGGGCGGTTCCGGTGGACTCAAGATCACCGACTCGCAGTTCTTAAACAACTCGGCCCTCTCCGGCTCCGGCGGCGGTCTCTCGATCGGGGGCCTCGGTACGGCCACAATCTCCAAATCGCTCATCTCGGGCAACGATGCCACAGCCAGCGGCGGCGGAATCCAAGTCTTCGGGAACGCCCAGGCGACGATCTCCTCCGGGTCGGCCATCATTGGCAACCAGGCGGCCGAAGGCGGAGGGATCAGCCTCGCGGGCACCTCGGTCGCCTCGATCGCCAAAGCGGTCATCCTGGCAAATTCGGCCACCAGCCACGGCGGTGGCTTTGTTGCGTCGGACACCTCCAGCCTCACTGTGGAAAGTTCCCAGTTCACCACCAATTCCTCCGGCGGCAACGGCGGCGCCGGCCATGTGAAATCCGGAGCCTCCCTGAACCTCGGTGGCTCGACGTTCCTCGGCAATGCGGCGGCCGGCAGCGGCGGAGCGGTCTCCGCCATCACCCCGGCAGGCTTTGAGCTCACCAAGAGCAGCTTCACCGGGAACCGCGCGGATTCCGGAGGAGCCATCTCCCTCAACGCCGCCACCGATGTCGCAATCAGCAATTCCACATTCATCGCTAATTCCACAACCAACGACGGCGGAGCGATCCTCCTCGATTCCTCCGCGATCGCCACCCTGACGAAGCTCACCCTCACACAGAACGCGGCCCAGGGCAGCGGCGGCGCCATCTTCTTCTCGGGACCCGGAACCGGCCAGCAGATCCTCTCGGCCTCGAAGTTGGCCGAAAACTTCGCCGACGGAAGCGGCGGTGCCATCTTCGTCAGCGCGACCGCCTCACCGCTCAAGGTTCAAAAATCCTCGCTGACCGGCAACTCGGCAGGCTTCGAAGGCGGCGGCCTCCGGAACAACTCGGTCGTCGCCGTCGAACTCGCCGGCACGACGATCGCAAAAAATGCCGCCCCGGCCGACCCGAATGTCAGCGGCCTGACCACAACGGCCTGAGAACCTGAGTGATTCGTCTGGACCACCAGCCTTTGAGACTGTTCTTCATCGGTTCGGGTTTGCCAATCCCAGTAAACGGAGAGTGGGCGCGGAGAAACGCAAACGTTGACCCTCCTGCCATCCTTCTCTCACGTTGAAAGTCGATCAGGAACGTCGTGTCGAAGATCAGGGCTTCCATTTGGATTCCGGAGGAAGATCCGTTTGCTGCGCGTCTTCCAGACGCTCAAGCGCACTCTCTTTCATGAGCTGGCATCCTTTCTCGCCGCACCCCATCGCGGAAAATGAGAGGAAAGAACTGAACTTCCAGCGCCGGGAGAAGTCGTCGGGCCCGTCCCGCCATTTTTCCCGCCACTCGCCACTCGCCACTCGCCACTCGCCACTCGCCACTCGCCACTCGCCGCCTTCAGCTTTTTCTTCTTCCGCCGGTCCGGTGCATTGGCTCTCCCACCCATAAGGCGGCTCTTGACCACCGCCTTTCTAAGAAGTGCCGAATCTGACAAGATCAAACCAGAAGCTTTGAAATCCTGAAACGCCGACGCTCAGGGATCGAGGCGGCGCCGGGGTTTGCGGTAGAGAAGGAACGCGAGGCCGATGCCAACGAGGATCCATGTGCCGGGCTCGGGGATGGCGGTGACGCTGAGGGATTTTGCGCTCTCGATGAACGTGTAGTTGAACCCATCAATATCCGCCGTGAATGTTCCTGACGTTTCCACTAGCGAGGTTCCCCCCACGCTCACCGAGGTGAACGTGAGTCCGCTTGCGGCGCTGCCACTGAAGACGGTTCCGGACCAAGCGGCAGGGTTGCTGAATGTGAAGTCGAGGGCTCCCGACGACGACGAGATCGAGTTGCATGACAGGTTTATGGTGGCGAATCCATCGCCCAGATTTCCGCTGACCGCGATGGGGTCGGTCGTCGTAAAGTTGCCTGTTCCCGAGAGGGTTGAACCTTCGCCAAGAGACAGCACCCGGTCAACAGCCGTGGTCGTGTTGTTGTTTGTCAGTGTGGCACCGTTCGAGACGGTGATGTTTGCACTTGAGTTGATCGCCCCGCCGCCGCTCAGGACGAGCGTACCTGCAGTGACGGTTGTCGTGCCGCTGTAGGTGTTGTTGCCGCTGAGAGCCCAGGTTCCCGCACCCTGCTTGGTGACACTGATTACGCTGGATCCGTCGATAATCTGACCACTGACCGTATTCGCCCCGGTGGACGTGCCGTCAAAGAAAATGGTTCGGTTACCGCTATTGACCGAGCGGACTGTTCCGGCAAGGGTTAATGAACCGCCATTGCTAATGACTGCCGCATTTCCTGATCCAATGGCTGCACCAACTTGTCCGTTGATGGTATTGTCTCCAGCCACGTTCCGAATGCCATAAATGCCGTTGCCGCTGGTTTCGATGCTGATCCCGGAAGCAAGGGCAATGTTCCCGGCCGAGCCATCAAGATCCAAGTAAACGGCCCCCTTGACAGAGACGGTTTTTGACCCAGTGCCCAGCGCGCCGGAATGGGCGACTTTCAGGGTGCCCGCATTCACAGTCACCCCGCCGGTGAATGTATTGTTGCCTGAGAGAGTCCATGTGGCCGCTCCGGTTTTTGTGACGCCGAATCCGCCGGTGACATTTCCAGATGTGGTCGTGTTCACGAGGGTTTCCACAGTGGTGTTGCCCTGGAGTGTCCCCACACCGCTGAGTGTTAAGTTTCCGGTGCCGCCGGATGCCTGGCCGAAGGTCATCGTGCTGCCGCCGGATTTTCCGAGGTTGTAGGCGCGATTCAATGTGAGATCTGTCGAACTGTTTGAGGAAAATCCACCGCTTTTTAGATTGATCGTGATGCTATTCGTGCCTGTGGGCGTTCCGAACGCTCCCACGCGCAGGGTGCCACCGTCCACATTGACTGTTGAGCTTTTTGTCAGGTTCCCCGTGAGGTTTCCTGTGGATAAGTTGAGGGTTCCTGCGGTGAACACACCACCGTTGACGTTGAGTGTTCCGGAAACAGTAGAGGGGCTCGTCAGTGTCGTATTACTGCCAGCGTAGGCCAAATATGCTGTGGTAACACTCACGTTAGATTCGGCATTCGTGCCTATTGTGAAAATTCCGGATGGTGCTCTAGAGCCGCTGGCTCCGCTTAAATACCCCCCGATATATAGGTTCGTAATGAGCGCATCTACTTTTCCCACCCCAAAGTCAACATTCCCAGAAGATGCCCCTGAAGTAACGCCTCCGGTTTGAGTGCCCACTCTCATCTCGGCAACGGCTGACGTACCGTTGCTCCCACGGATCGTTGCCGTATCGGCAGCCACAGCTCCTACTGCAAATGCCAACGTTCCAGTTTGCCGTCCATTTGCAATGTAGATCGTATTGGCATTCAGGTTATTGGTCGCCGCCCCGCCGGCACCAAGGTACAAAGCAGATGCTGATCCTCCGAAAATGCTGGCATTTTCGGTGCCATTTAAACCGCGTGAATCTCCCACTGAAATCGTTGTTGCTGTGATATTACTGGCCTGTGGCAATGTGAGTACTCCACCTGCATTTCTAGTTCCGGAAATGAAGGCATTCGCCCCGTAGCGTCCCACGCCAAATGTCGATACATTTGCTGTAAATGTGTTCAGGCCGGACATGTCCACTACTGTGCTCCACGAGGCATTGTTATTGATATAACCAACGAGAAAACTGGCAGCCGAATTGTTTACAACAAAACTCCCGCCGCCGGTTAGCGTCGTGGCACCGTCCGCTGCAGTGCTATTTCCCGGAAACCCAAACAAAACCGCCGTCGCCGCGCCACTGGACGGTGTGAATGAGCCGTTAACGGTAAGAGTCGCCCCATTGGCGATCGAGAGGGTTTGGTTGGTCGCGCTGGTCTGTTGGAAGTTCAGCGACGCGATGGTGGTGTTGGTGGTCACGTTGCTGGTGATCCCACTGGGGGCTCCCCCGGTGTCGGTGAAGACGACGTTGTCTGTCGTTGCGGGAGTTCCGGTCCAGTTTGCGGCATTGCTCCATGAGAGGTCTGCCCCCCCACCGGCATCCCATGTGTTGGTCGCCGCTGAGGCGGCAGATGTGGCGAGGAGCGTGGCGCAGAGCGCAAGAATGCGGGGCATGGACAAGGTTTTATTCATGGGAGTTGGCGGTGAACTTTCTGTCTGACAACTTGAAATTTATCGTGCGACGTCAAACCGCGAAGAAAATTTTTGTCCCCCGTTCGGCGGACAAATAGGAAAAAGCTGAAAAGGGGAAAGGGCTGTGATGTTGGAGGGCGATGCGCTGTCAGCGCCGATATTTGGGACGCCACGGCGGGCGTCCCTCCCGAGGCGGAGGGGGGGGCTTCAGCCGTCCGCGATGGCGGTTTCGAACTCGTGGAGGCAGGGGCCGACCCCGCGCGGGTCGCGGAGGAGCGAGGTGCCGACGAGGGCCGCGGCGAAAGCATTGCGGACGGTATGGATTGTTCCGGGGCTGATCCCGCTCTCGGCGACGCGGAGGGATCCGGCCGGCAGCTTTCCGGCCAGCTGGAAGACGGTGGGATCGAGGCTGAAATCTTTGTCCGACGAGCCGGCGGCACCGACAAATCCGGCGTCCGATTTAAATTTCCGGCTGTTGATCCCGACGACGAGGGCCGCGGCGGGGAGGAGGTCGATTTCCTCTTCGGTATGGACTTCGAAGAGCGCGTCGATGCCGAGTTCCAGAGCCAGCTCGTGGTAGCCCTTGAGCCGCGCGGCATCGAGAACGTTGGCCATGAGAAGGATCGCGTCGGCACCGAACGCCCGGGCCTCCCGGATCTGATACTCGTCGATGAAAAAGTCCTTGCGCAGCACCGGTTGGGGGACCGCGGCGCGGACGGCGGCCAGGCGGCTCACATCCATGCCGAAATGCCGTGCATTGGTCAGGACGGAGACGGCGCGCACGCAGGGCGATCCGGCATAGGCCGGGGCGGCCGACCGGACATTTTCCGCGCGCATCGGCCCGACGCTCGGCGAGCGTTCCTTGATCTCCGCGATGAGCCCGAACCCGCCTGCCGCGAGAGCACCGGCGAACGCGCGCGGCGGCGGCGCGTCCGCAACCATGGCGCGGATGTCGGCGGCCGTGCGCACCAGCTTGGCGGCCTGAACCTCCTCGCGGACGTCCTCGAGAATCGTGTCGAGAAACGTTTTCAGGCGTCGGCTTTCGGGTAGCTGCCGAGCACCTTGACGGCCCGGCATTTCTTGGACAGGTCGCGGAAGAGATCGGTGAGCTGGAGGTCGCGCTGGTGACCTTCCGCCTGGACGAAGAAAAAGATGTCGTTGCTGCCTTTCATGGCCGGGCGGTTGGCAAAGTGGTCGAGGTTGATCGAGAGTTCCTTGAACGGCTCGAGCGCCGAGACGAGGGCGCCCGGCTTGTTCTCGATGCGCAGCATGAGCATCGTCTGGTCATGTCCGGAAGGGGCGTTGGCATTGCGGCCGAGGACGATGTAGCGGGCGGGCGGGCAGTGGGAGGCATCCTCCTCAGAACCCGGGGCAATCTCGGCGCAGATCGACAACTCGGTGGCGGCCAGCGCGTCGAGCGTGTGGTTGACGAGTCCGTGGGCGGGATCCTCCAGGGGAACGACTCCGCAATCCGCGCGGTCGGCAGCCACCTCGGCGAAAACGCCGGCGACCTCTGGCGCGAACGTGTAGCGGACGCTGGATCCGAACTTCCCGAGCGCCGCCTGGTGGGACGGGCTTCCGGAGGGTCCGAGGCAGGCAATCGCCACATCCTTTTCGATGGCAAGCGAGGCGGACATGATCTCGCGGTAAATCGCGCGGATAGCCTCCGGGCGGAGCGGGCCCTCGCTGCGCTCGACGAGGCCGCGGAGGAGCTTGATCTCGCGGTCGGGCGAGTAGATCGGCAGGCTCTCCCGGTTCTTGATGACGCCAATCTCCTGCGCCAGGCGTGCCCGTTCGTTGAGCACGCGGAGCAACTCGCCATCCAAGGCGTCAATTTTTTCCCGGAGGGAGGCCAGATCGCTCATAATTTTTGTTCTTCCGAGGGTTCCGGTCTGACAGCGGGCTCCCCGTCCGGGACGGGATCGGGAGCGGGCTCCCCGCCGACGCCTTCCCCGTCAGCGGGCACGTCGGTCGCCGGTTCGGCGGCAGATTCCCCGGGGGCGCCTTCCGCGTCAGCGGAGGCTTCGGTCGCCGGTTCGACGGGAGCGTCCTCTGCAGACGGTTCGGGGGCAACGGCCGCCGTGGGAAGGGCGATGCGGCGGAGCTCGCCGGCATTCGGGAGGTCGTCGAGGTCCTTGAGGCCGAAATGCTCCATGAAATACTGGGTCGTCTCGTAGAGGAGCGGACGCCCGGGCACATCGGCGCGGCCGGCAATCCGGATAAGCCCCCGGTCGAGGATCGTCTGCATGACCCCGTCGACCGCCACACCGCGAACTGCCTCGATGTCCGCGCGGGTGATCGGCTGGCGGTAGGCGATGATCGCCAGCGTCTCGAGAGCCGGGGCGCTGAGCCGCGCGGGACGGTTCT
>Ga0209398_1000571_pt1 | contig 22405 bp, 18 predicted proteins | sample AshMeaBigSpring_FD_184125 | JGI IMG/M metagenome (GOLD analysis project Ga0209398, IMG submission 184125) | Groundwater microbial communities from Big Spring, Nevada to study Microbial Dark Matter (Phase II) - Ash Meadows Big Spring (SPAdes)... | ecosystem: Environmental > Aquatic > Deep... | reverse complement strand
AAATTTACTTCCCTCAGAATGGGCGGCATCACAAAGCCAAATATAAAATTATCGGGTCTGATTGCTCAAAAATCCGGAGATAAACATTATTTTTAATGCTGCAATATGGGGTTAGCCGAATGCTTACTCTGTATCTATAGAATTTGGCATATTGATCTTCTTCTACATATATAATTATTTTTCTCAGAAAACAACGTTTGCTTTTAGCCAACCAATGAATACAATTAAACTTGATACGAACTTTCTTCGGTTTATATTCCGTAGAAAGGGAAAGTAGTAATTGTTTATTGATAAATGGCACTGTTTGCTCCAGAATTAGTGGTAGTGTTTCACCGGAAAAAACAGTGCTGATTCATCTGAATATAGATCAAATATTTACCTAAATACAAAATATAAGATTATTGCATAAATAGCTATAGGCAACGAAACACAAATCCAAACAGATGATGTGATATAATTACTCCCATACCTATTGAAATAATTCAGAAATGCGACTGATTTACGAAATAACCAATCGGAATATGCTTTAAAATTTCTGCAACCAACAATAAAACCTATCGTAAAAATAACAAAGGCAATTTTTAAATAATGAAATTTAAAAATCACATCTAGCAAACACAACCAACTAAAAGGAATAGCAAAATAATATACAATAATATTGATTTCATTATATGAAAGCTTGGTCTTTTTTGCTATTATCAACAGTAGGTTTGCTACTATTAAAAAGATTATATTATTCATGAAAATAATAAGTTATTCCGGTGATATATATTGTAAATGAATTAGAAATGATAATATGTTATCCAAAAATGTAAAGTTAAAACTAGATATTTGAAATTATAAGACCTGTATAATATAAATTTCCTTCAAATCAGAGCTTTATACGCTTGGAAATTCAACCGCCTTTTAATAATAATTCAAGAATAATCAATCCCACAAATGAAATGACTATTAATATCGTATTTAATCTTGAATTTTTGGATAAATCAACTATTCTGTTATTTATCTCTTTGTGAGAATTCTCAATAGCAATTATGTTGTTATTAGTTGTTTCGAATTTTGCCTTTGTTTCTTTTTCCAGTTCTTTGATTTGTGAAGATATTCTATTCAGCTTTTCATCAAACTTAATATTCTTAATCTCGTTTGATTTTACTGTAATTTCTTTCTGAAGCCTATTTAAGCTATTGATGGTTTCATCTGACTCTGCTTTTAATCCTTTGGATAGGTGTTCTATTTGTTTTGATATTTCCGAAGATTTAGTGTCGATATTTTTTTCAAAAGCATTGATATGTCCGGTAATTCCACCCAATAATCCGGCACTTCCATCTTCAAATTCTCTGTTAAAAGTTTTTAGATGCTCAATGATATTTGCAAAAGCAGATATCATTTTTTCGCTTTTTTCACTTACACTATTTACTTGTGTTCGTGCGTTTTCTAGTTTTTTTAAATTATCCTCTAGCTCTGCTAATATCTGATTAATTGTTTCAGTTTCCATGTTTATTTTATGTATTTATTTGTAATTGTTTTCAATTGAAATGCATGTACTGATAAGATTGAATTGTTTTTTATTGCATTTATTATCCTTTTATCAACCCCAAAAGTTGAAATTAACTCATTATATTTGTCAAAAACATTCCAAAATTCAGACATCTTATTATCTTTTTCTGCCCGTTTAGCAAAATCAAGCATACCTTCATTGTAGCTATCAATAAGCTCTTTTTCAAGTTTTTCATTGCTATTTGTACCTAAAAAGCAAATGCAAAATGCATTTAATAATGACAAGGTCGGGTTTGAGTCAGTCAACGATCTGCGTAAAAGGCGAACTGCGCCTTGCAAATGTTTTACATTATCAATTTGAGTTGAGCCAGGTTCCGATTTATTATTAATAAAATCACTATCAACTATTCTCAAATACTTCAATAAGATATCAAAATTCGACTCTTTTCCTTCATCTGTATCATTCGTTAACGAATAGCCTTCACCATCAAGTGTTTCGTATTCACTTCTTGCATATTTGGAATTAAAATAGTAAAAAATAAAGTCCTTCAACTCTTCATTTATTTCTTTCCAATCTTTTGTATTGTCAACTCCAATCATACAAAATGTATTCATGTCTTCAATTGCTCTTTTACGCTTTATTGCTATCTTTTCGTAAATAAATTCTGTAAGATAATTCAAACATTGATACAATTCTTTTTGTAGAATTGAGGTAGTTGGTTTAGGAAGAATAATGTTCTTTACTATTCGTATTTCTTCATTAGCTCTATCAACAGAAAAATATCGGGTAAGAAATCTTCTTAAAGCCAGATAAAAGTCTCCTTCTTTTTTTACCTTAGATACTATCCGATACATACTATTTGAATAATCTTCTGTAAAGTCTTCGATTAATTCAATACTTGTCATTCGAAAAATAGCCTTTGAAATGTCACTTTTGTAAATTAATTCACTCTTAGATACTTGTTTTTTTATTCCATCTATTTCGATAATTGCAGTATTGTCTTTCTCCATTATCAATTTGACTTCTTTTTTATTCCAAAATACAAAATCAAATTTACTGAGGTCATTTTTTTGTTGAGGATATTTTACAAATGCGACTAATTCAATATTAGGTTCAGCTGTGATATATTTATCAAGAAAATTATCTATTGTTTCTAAATCATCTTTATGTTCTGCATCATCCCCTATAAAAACATCTGTGGAGCTATGACTTAACAATCTATTCATTATTTTTTTTTCAAAATCTTTCCCTTTGAAATTGTTGTCAAAAAAGAACATTTGGACATCTTTGTCAATATCAATATAATCAGAATATAAAATTGTTGCTAATGCCATTCGCCTATCACGTCCAGCTCTCCCAGCTTCTTGTACAAAGCCTTCAAGTGAGCTACTCATATTGATGTTTACTGTAAATCTAACATTGGGTTTGTCTATTCCCATTCCAAAAGCTTTGGTCGCAACCATTATGGGGACTTCATTTTTAATAAAACGGTCTTGATCGCTCATTTGATCACCACCTTTAAAAGTACCAACTGGGCAGCCTAATGATGTTTTTATAGCATCGGCTACTCCTGTGTTTTTGGTACTATCTACACCTAATGAGCCTTGACGGTGGGGACAAAAAACTATACCTCCGCTTTCATAGTTTGGTTTGATTAACCAGTCATATGGTAGTTTAGTAGACAATACCGCCTTATTTATATTATTAATCTCGATCTTATTAATTTTACTATCTAAATTTTCTCTATCAATAAATTTATTTTTTATAAATTCAATGCTTTTAGCTGATTGCAGGTCTTCAATGAGATCTGGAATTTTTGAAATAACCTTCGAAATGCTTTTGTTTTTTGATTTATAAACTTCCCATTTAGGATCATTTACCCAGGGTTCAATATCTGTATTAATTTTCTCAACCTTATACTGTAATTCTAATCTATTTGTGTTTTCATAACGAACAATAGTGTCTGAATCAAGAGGGAATGACCCATTTCCAGAAAGCTCTCTCTCTACATCTGCAAGCACATCAAAAGAGGCTGTAGCCGTTAATCCAAATAAGGTTAAATGTTTTTCTTTATTTTTTGGACAAACATAATTAAAAAGATTCCGTCCTAAATGTAAATATGAAAAACGAAAATCATGACCCCATTCGGAAACACAATGTACCTCATCTATAACTCCATACGCAAAATAGACATTCATGTCACGCATTGTTTTTAAGCGTTCCCTAAATTTATATATGCATAATCTTTCAGGAGACATAAATACAAATTGCATCTGAGAAGACTCCATTTGTTTTTCACGAAATTCTTTTTCAAGAGCATTATGTGTTGAATTTATATAGGTACATGTGTCAATTCCAGAATTAATAAGGCTATCATATTGATCCTTCATTAATGAACGTAATGGATCTATGACAATAGTTACTCCTGGTTGAAGCATTGCTGCTAATTGGTATGTTAATGACTTTCCTCCACCAGTTGGCAAAAGACCAATAACGCTTTTGTTCTGTAATGCTCTGTCTAAAATCGGGAGTTGTCCTGAACGGAAATCATTTTTTCTAAATAATAATTGAAGAAAATATTGTAAGTGCTCTTTTGTATCGGATATCTCAGCATAAACTCCTTGACTATCTTTTACAACTACATCTTTGTATTCAATCGAATGAGATGTGTAAATGTATCTATGATTTCTTTTACTTACCGCTGAGCGAATATTGAAATAACAATTATTTTTACAATGAAACTCTGAAAATTCTATTTCTTTACTATTGGGTTGCATCAATAGAGAGACATCAATAACCATATCATATTCAGTCGTTTTTTGTTGAATATGTGGTTCTAATAATACTTTATTATTTAAATGTAAAGGTGAATCTGCAAATTCGGGTGTACTGATAATTTCCAATACTAAATCTGGAAATTTCATTAATGAATATTCTTTACTTAGTTTAGTTATATGATTAAACATTTGCTTTAAGTCTTCAAATGCAATTGCAGCGCAAGGCACATCTCGTTCAGTAACCAACACCAGCCATTTTTCATCATAGATGCTTAATATATTTGTAATTAAAGCTTCCAAAATAGTTTTCTGAACACGAGCAATCGCTATCGGGGTTAAGCATTCTAATGAAGATAATAGTTTAATTGTTTGGAGCTTGTTGTTTGCAAACTTAATTTCACCTAAATCATCCTCTAGTTTTTGATTACCAAATTTCTCAAAAAGGCTTTCGATATAGGGGCTTGTACGTGTTGGCAAACCACGAACAACTATATTATTTAAAACTGCTAATATTGGATGAACATCATCATAAATGCTTGCTCCAATATCGAATGGTGCATAAACTTCAAAAGAAGACATTAGCTTATATCTGTTCTTTACTTCTAAAGGAAGTGACTTCATTGATTGTTTTACGCAATCTAATTGATAAGCAGCATGAAACTGAACTGGTGGATAATATTTTATTTTTATAAGGCTAATCTTACCTGCATCCAATTTAAAAACAAGCAATTTTAGTGTTTTCTTTGTTATTGGAAGTCTGTTAATCTCATCATTCACAATTCTTTTAGGTTTATCAAAATAATTGTAGAAGGCTTCGAGACGGCGATTGCCATAATTTAATGGAGCTATACAAAATAGATATTGCTCTTTATTTGATTCGAAACCAATATTATGAGCTAGTCTTTTTAGGTCAATGCTTGGAATATCAAGTATGTTTGAAAAGAAATGTAAAACAATCGAAGTTTTAGTTTGCAGATCTTCTGCAATTATTTCATCAATAAATTTATTTTTAAGTTCTATTTTGGTCTCATCTTTTAAATACGCGTTTATGTGTTGTTTTGCTCGACTCAAAGCCGAAAATGAGGGTTCAATTAATATAACCTTTTGTGTGTTGTTTGGCAAGTTTCTTTGTTTCAAATAGTCAAAAAAACATAATGACGCTAAGCCTTGACCACATCCCCAGTCAATAATTGTAAAATTTTTATCAAAAATAGAATCTGGTTCTTTTATGGTATTGAAGGTAATTTGCATTTTCTCTTCATGCATTTCTCCATATGCGCAAAGATATTTACATAACTGATCATGCGTATTCAGTAAATCGACTCCGTGATTAAGTGTTTTCCACGGTTTGCACAAATGCTTTCCTGGACAAGTAATCCCACAATTATTTCTTGCGATTTCCAGAATCTGCCTAAAAGACGGATTGCTCAACTGATTGATGCGCTCAATATATTGTTCCATAGCTTCTATATAATCGTATCTGCTCCCGGATTTTCTTTATATTTTTTATAATTCTTTGCCGCCAACTCCTTTGATGTGTTGGCATAGCAATACACACATTCGTGCGGGCAGGTATTGTATTGACCTATGTCTTTGCTGAAAATACAGCCACACAATTCTCGCTGCCCTTTATCTTTCAGCTCTTTTGTCTTGCTAAACTCCAATTTGTTACTGAATAAATCAGGTTGCACCACCTTTACACCCAGAAAATCCATCAGCTTTGTATCTTCGTGAAAAAGATCTATCATCAGATCATCGTCGATGCATTTATTATGTTCTATTCCATATTCTGAAAGTCGTTCTTTTTCGGCACATGTTCCCAGCTTAAAATTCCAGTCACGGTTAAACTGCTGTATGCCCTTTGCAAACAGTATCATATCCTCCTGGGTAAACTCGCGATAAGCTATTCCCTCTTTTTTTAGATTATTTTCCACCTTTCGATAGACTTGTATATCGGCGAAACTAAACACCAGCTTACGTGTATAACCTTTCAACTGATCGCCAATATTTTTAACTCGACGGAGCAATTCCGGAACATCAATTTGATCGGTCAAGAGTAAAGGATCGAACCGCCAAATCACCCGCTCTTTTCCGATAGCGGTGGCCAGTTTCTGAAAGGTCTCGATCCTCTCTTTCACTGAGGGTACATTACCCTCGTATCCCTCTTTTTGGTAATCATTGAGCGAATATTGAAAATAGAAGTTTTTCACCTCTTTGTTCAGAAAGTCGATGTGCTGCAACATCGGTTTGGGATTTTTCGTCCAAAATACAACCACTCTAGTATTTTGGAAAGAGACATATAAGGGTGCCCCGTTGAAGGGATTTATCCACTTCACATATCCCTTTTTCCACCGTTCTACAAACCAGTTGGCATAAAAGGTGGGTATATCTGTCGATCTGCTTGCCGACACAATGATAGGAGCCTGTGCGCTCACCGTTTCTCCCGAATCGGTTGTTATTTCTATTTTGTTCCAGTTCATAGTATTGTTCTGAATGTCAGGTTAATCCTGGGTGTTTTTACTGTTTTTGTTTTTGGTACCTGATGTTGCCAGAAGTGTTGTAACTCACCCATCATTATCAGCAGGCTTCCGTGGTTCAATGCAATATCAATCCGTTCATTGGTTTGCGTATGTCGCAATTGAAAAGTCCGTTCAGCACCAAAGTTCACCGAGGCAATGACCGGGTTTCGTCCCAACTCTTTTTCCGCATCTGTATGCCATGATATAGAGTCGTTACCATCGCGATATAAATTTAGCAAAACACTATTAAAGGTTGCTCCACTTAATGGCTCAATTTTTTTCTTTATTTCGAGTAATTCTGGTGTCCATGTATGAGGTCGTAATGTTATTCCCGAAAAGCTATAGGGTTTATCATTATCTCCATACCACGATGTAAGACGTGGGAATTTGACCATCTTTCCATACATCTGCATCTCTTGTTGTTGCCAGGCTATGGTGTGCGTAAATGAATCCAGATACCCATCTGCTTCTTTGGGTGTTAGAAAGTGAGGTGCAAAAAGATAAGCCCCATTCCTTATTTGAACTGGTACGAATATATTGTCGAATGTGTCGAAAAGGTTTAATTGGCTCATCTTGTGATATGTAATTTATTCATCACTTCTAAAAATGGAATTGTTGGTTGGTTTGTAACTTTTTTATATTACATTTTATCAGATGTAAGCTTTGTGCGTCTATATTTATATTGTAGTAGTTGCATGTCTATGTGTTCCTTCCTATTACCCAATCCCCTCTCAATGCTCATCCATTCCACTCTCTTTTTTATAAGGGAGATAAAAGGTAGCCGGAGATGGATTTGCAAAATGTTTTGTGGATATAAGTTCTTTTTTGCCACAGAATTCGTTTGCACGCATTTCTGTCATCTCCGATTCGGGCAGGTTGGTTATGCTTTTGATGAAGAATTTTGTTTCAATCTTCGAGCTTTTATTAGAGTTGCCCACTCTGTATGAGATGATATTTGAAAAGGTGTAGGGTGTAGAAGTCGTGTTGAAGTTAATTGGTTTGATCTCTTTTTTGCCGGGAAAGCGAAGCAAATCGCAATCGCGGTATAGAGCGGGATTGACGGAATATTCGGAGATTATTTTTGAAGTTCCGGGAGGGATGATAATCACTTTGCTTTCGGCCATCGATTCGGAATAACCGTTGTTTTTGACTTGGCTGGTGTTTCTGTTTTTGTAGTAATCTAAAGCCATTCCGTTCATCACAAAGAAACATTCCTCCTTATTTATATAGATATTTTGGTCGCTCTTGTTGTGGAAAATAAATCCGGCGTTACCACCTTCACCCCAGAAGTTGTAACGAATCTCGCAGTTAGCATCTTCGAAAAGCATTTTCTTGTCGGGGTAGTTTCCTTCCGGTTCGTCTACCTTCTTTACCTGATATACCTGATAAAACAGGACCGGCGTGCAGGAGGTAAGCATAAGCGATGCCAGCGATATTTGTAGTAGTTTTCTGATTTTCATTGCTTTGCATATTTTGGTTTGTGAATACAAAGCAGCTTTTCAGATTGCGAACCGGCAGATCATCCCCTTTTACTAAGTAGCTATCCCCCTTTCTTTACAACAATTTGAAAACTGCTCTGCAATATTACAAATAAATATTTTAAATACTGTATATCCCGGGCGAAAAGTTATGAACAACAGATACGATTTAACTATTCGGGAGCAACGGCACTACGGGCCAGCCACTGCAAAGTCTGGTAGGGGCGGGGCATTTTGGAGCGATTTTGTGGATGGTCAACCCCGATGGGGTTGCGTCGTTCCCGGCATTTCCTATCCCCCGGATAAATCCGGGGGTTATGCAAAGGGAACGCCTACGGCGTTATGCGTTTGAATGTCGTAAATGCAGATCGAATCGGGCAAAACAACGACGACGTGAAGAAAAAATGGTCGATTCGGAAATCCGAATTGGCCGTGTACAGAAAAAAATGGCCACTTCGGAAATCCGGATTGGCCTTGAACGGAAAAAAATGGGCACTTCGGAAATCCGAATTGGCCTTGAACGGAAAAAAATGGGCACTTCGGAAATCCGGATTGGCCGTGTACAGAAAAAAATGGCCACTTCGGAAATCCGAATTGGCCTTGAACGGAAAAAAATGGCCACTTCGGAAATCCGAATTGGCCTTGAACGGAAAAAAATGGCCACTTCGGAAATCCGGATTGGCCTTGAACGGAAAAAAATGGCCACTTCGGAAATCCGAATTGGCCTTGAACGGAAAAAAATGGCCACTTCGGAAATCCGGATTGGCCTTGAACGGAAAAAAATGGGCACTTCGGAAATCCGGATTGGCCGTGAACCAGAGAAAATGGGCACTTCGGAAATCCGAATTGGCCGTGAACGGAGAGAACTCGTGCTCTGTTTTTTAGAAAAAAAAGGAAGCAAACCGCCCAAACGCTACCGAAACAGACACAATGGCAACGCGGATTTAACGGATTTAGCGGATAGAAACGGATTCGCACCCTGATAACGGATTGAGATCGGATTTGGTTTTCTTCGAAAACAGCTGATTTTGCGATTGCATACTACTCTATCCGTTTCGATTTATCCGCGCATATCCGCTAAATCCGCGCTTCCATTTTATTTTCTCTTTTAGCTTTTATGAGCGACCCGCCTACAACGTTATAGAGCCAAAAAAAGCGGCAACCTCCGGAGAGATTACCGCTTTATTTTCAATATCAACAAACAATTAATGGATATACATACTACTCATCATTCCTGTTTGTCCGGAAAGAAAATCAAACTGATTTCGCCTCTGCAATGTCGTCGGCTACCGGATTTACCTCAACCGGCGCATCAGCATTTGCTTTGGTTGCCTTTTGTCGCTGACTGTAGTATTCCTTGTTTTGCGCCAGCTTTATTTGCAGCTCAACCCAGAGATCGGCTTTGGGCTCTTTGGCCTTCACCGCAACCAGACTGTCGAAATCCCGAATATTGGCCTCTATACGCGCCTTGTGATAGCCTGCACGAGAGGATTCTTTGGACAAGCCCTTGAAGTCCACAAAACGCTTGTATTCGGCATCGTAGTCTGCCACACATTTTGCAACAAGGTCGATATTGGGCTGAATCTTGAGCGTGGCGATTGCGGCCTTGTACTCCTCAAGTGCCAGTAGCCCGAGCACAGTACGGTAGTAATAGTCGCGTTCGCCCTCCCGCATAGCCTTCATATCCGACAGTTTAACTTTGAGAACCGTCCCAATCTTGGCAGCCGCGCTTTGGGTGGCGGGGTCTGCCGAAAACAGGGCTGCATCTACCAGCTTATAAAGAGCCACCACTCTATCGAGTTGAGCCCTCCGCACTTCGGCCAGCGACTTACGCATATCAAGCGATTCGGTGGTGTTGACCGTACTTTGCAGATTCTGCAGGTTGGTTTTCAGATCAATAACAATGTAATTGTCTGAGATGTCCGGAATCTGGCTTTCAAGAACCAGAATCAGGTACTTTTCGGCATAGATGCCTAAAACATTAATACGAAAAAATGATGCCATAATAAAAAATATTGGTTATAAATAAATAATTGTTTTCTTCCATCAGAGACCGCTGCGTGGTGCAGGATTGACTGACCCGGTGTGTGGCTCAAAACTTCAGAATGCAACAAAGGTAAATGGATTAGATCAATTATACAACATATCTTTAACCAACTTATAAACATCAAAAAACATTTAAATCTTAATCTTCTCTAACTATTTGCTTATTAAATAAATAGATATATATTTTAAATTAAATGTTATGAATTGGATTGGCCTTTAGGCCATTCACTGAAAAGATGAACAATCAAAATTGGGCTTTAGCCAAAATGTTTATGAATAATAGAATTTGGCTAAAGCCAATATGGGAGGATGAATTCTTTATCCCTCCCTCCAGCTAAAGCTGGAGGCAATTCAAAAGCTGGAGGCAATTCAAAAGCTGGAGGCCATTCATAAAGCAGGAGGCAATACATAAAGCGGTAGGCCATTTGTCTCTCGCTTTATGTGGCGATTTATATTTGCGAAAATTGGATGGTTTTTTATTGGCTAATTACACGAGGGGTATAAATAGAAAACGCCCCCCAGGTATGCTGCCCATAAAGCAAGCCCGGGAGGCTTATTATCTATATTGTAGCGATGGGTTTCAACCCGTCGTGTAGGGATAAATTATTTTGTAGCGATGGATTTCTTTCGCCAACATGTTTAGAAAAGATAGAATTTGGCTAAAGCCAATACCGGGAGGATGATTTCTTTCTTCCTCCAGCTAAAGCCGGAGGTAATTCATCTTTCGCTTCGGGTGGTTTTTTTGAAATTTTGTAATTGTTTCTCTGTAATGTTCATTGATGTAAGGGATTGTTTTTCTATTCTTGCCATAGGGGTTCGTTTTGCCAATTTGGTTTCATACCTAATGCGTTAGGGTCAACGCTTGGGTATTTTTTCAAAAGATTGTCTAAACAGGCAGTAAAGTGATTGCCGGGTTGTATGATATTCAATAAATATTTCATGCAGCATAAATGAATGTAAAGATACTGAAATTCGTTTTCTTTAGGTACATCGATAATCCATGGATATGGAGGCTTTGATAAAAGTTTTGGTTTGCCGGGAAGGTTTCTATTCCAAAGCCGACTGTGGTGAGCACAATAATTTCGAATTTGAGCAATACACTGTAACCAACTTGGTAAGTAGGTATGATTTGCTGTCCCAAATTCAGCGGCAATAATATCTTTAGATTTTACAGTGTGTTTTAGATTACCGTATAGCTTTGAAAGGCTGCCAAAGCTAGTTAACTCCAATGTTTTCCATGCTGGCGGAAACCGCAAATCATCTTTATGCTTTTTCTTATGTTCTTTTATAAAAGTATCTTTTGACCGATCAACCTCTTCCTCAATTGAAGCAAGAGTTTTAATTAATTCGGTTGTGTTATCGAAAATTTTAGTATTCTGAAACCACCAAGGGTCGATTTCGAGCGATAAATAATAGATAAGTTTAGTACGAAGGCTTATTTCAATTTTTTCGATTACATCAAATATAAGGATTCGAAGTTCTCTATCAAAATTATACAGTGCAATGACATCTGTAAAACGGCTATTTTCTTTAAACTTATGTTCAGCTTTATCGGCTTGCATTGGCCACCAATATCCTGCGAGGCGGTAATAACTAATGTGCGAAAGATAATGCTCTGCATTGTCGCCCTCGTTAACACTTAACCCCCTTGATACAAGCAGTTCTATTTGTTGCTGAACTGTTTTTGCTTCTTTTTCAAACATATATTACTGAGCTAATGGTACAAAAAAGAACGACCCACCAGCAAATCTTACGGTATGCAAAGCGGGTGCTATTATATAAAAAAGGGCTGCATAGTGTGCATTGTGAAGAGGCAGAGCAACCGCATTACGAAACGTTATAAAAGCAAAAGACACACCCTGGGACGCTGTTCTTATGGGTAGCGTGGTGTGTACTGTTGATGCAAAAGTAGTATATTTAAACTACACAGACAAGAAAGGTAACAATAAATTTATATGTTTTACAACATAAGGATGGTTAATGGCTTGATATATAGATGTGTATAATTTCATTGTTCATGATAATAATTTAGCACTACCGGCCAACCACGACAAAGTCCGGTCTGTATTCTTTGTTCCTCCAGCTAAAGCAGGAGGCAATACATAAAGCGGTAGGCCATTTGTCTCTCGCTTTATGTGGCGATTTATATTTGCGAAAATTGGATGGTTTTTTATTGGCTAATTTCGTCGAACAAGGCAGCCACTTCGTTTCGGTATATCCCACCTTCGTGCAGCTTTTTGTCGCCCAGATAGAAGGTTGGTACATAGTAGTAGTCGTGAGCATCAGCCCGTTCTACCTCTACCAACTCATCCACCACCTCAATGCCGATGTGTTCGTATTTTCCATCACGCTTCAGTTCATCGATATAGGCCAGCGCCATTTTGCAAAAGGGGCAATTGGGCTGTATAAACAGGGTTAGTTTTTTCATTCAAAATTTATTTAGTTGGTTTAACTCAGTTTTTTTACAATCAAAGTAGCCACTGCCGCTTCCAGCATACTCAGCGGAATGGCCGTCGGCAATATTCCATAGGGTAAAACGCCCAGATTTCCCAATACAATCCACATCATCGGGAATGCTGCAAACCACGAGAGGAATGCAGCTTTCGGCCACGAAAACCGTTGCGCAATCAGGAATATAAACACGGAATAACAGAAAGACCAGATTCCCCACCAAAGTCCGTTTACGGGTTCGGATGGAAATAGAAGACCCATTCGCTGGTAATGCGCTGTCCACTCCTGTTTGAGCAGGAGTTCGTTTCTTGTAAATTCGGATAGGCTCACCCACAAGGTGGCCAAAAGCAGCGGGAAGACTATTTTCTTTATTGGTTTCATGTTCCAAAAAAATGGGTTCGCAGAATCGGGTTGTATCTCTGTTTGGGATGCGGAAATTAAAGTTTCTGTAATTTAACAATGTATCCGGACTAAATGTTTAGAATTAGTTGCTCTTTTCGGATGCCACTCTCTTGAGAAGCCCACTCGTGGGAAAATACAAATTTACACGGAGTAGAGATGAGAAATCACTGAGAAATTTATTTGAGAAAACTCAGTGAAACTCATATTTGTGTGAATCAGGGATAGGATATCAGGGCTACGCCCCTATAAATCCATTTGGGGTTACATTCTACAAAGATAACAGGGCTACGCCCCTCGATTCTGAAAATAGCAGCGGACTGTGATCTCTTTGTAGTGTAAGAATGAGAATGCTAGCATATCGCTGAGAGCTATTTTTGAGAAAACTCAGTGAAACTCATATTAACTCATTTTTATCTCAGTGTAAAATAAAATCTGAAAATCAATGGCTATCGAAGGAAACCAAACCTTTTTTTATTCGTACATCCAATTCGATTTTTGCACCAGGGTAATTACCCCGATGTTGTAAGCATAAATAGCTGCCGGCACAAACGTGATCCGGATATCATCCACCGTTTTATTGCCCGTTTGGTCTATCGTGGTCACCAGTGTGGCTTTGAACTTATTCTGATTGCAAAAGTGCAGCAAACTGCACAGTTCCTGTGGGCGGTTGAAATACCGGTTGCTCCATTTTATCTCTACACACCATTGCGGTTTAAATAGTTTGTTGTCTATCAGCACAATATCAACTTCACCTTCCGACCGCCCCATTTTCCAGCGGGCATATTTCAGGTCGAGATTTTCCCGGTGCATCCACTGCGAAAATATGGCCGTTTCCACCATATTACCGGTCTCGTTGTCTGTCTCTTGAATGGGCGAAAACAGCGCCGTCCTGAGCGACGGATTGGTGAGGTATACCTTGAAATTCGTTATTCGTTTAAATTTCCTGGCATTATCATCTATTTTGTGTATTACCTTGATCAAAAATGCAGCTTCCAGATAATCCAGATACCGCTTGATCACCTCTTTCTGAATCCCGCTCTCTTGTGTCAGTCGCTCAAACGAAAATTCATTGCCGGTATTGTAGGCCAGATAACTAAAAAAACTATTTAGATCCTGCACATCTTTTATGCCGTACAAACTTGGTAAATCGCGTAGCAATACCTTATCTACAATATCACTTTTCACATACCTGCCCATATCTTTTTGTATCTTTTCCGATAGCACAACCTCGGGATAACCCCCATAGTTGAGGTAATCAAAAAATTCTTTGTTCAGGGCTTTGTAGTCGTGTGTGGTAAAAAACGGAATCTCTTTTTCATCATATACAATTGATTTGGCCTGAACCAGATGGGTTAATCCTTTTAGATGAATATATTCGTGAAATGTAAGCGGTGGCAACATAAAATCGGTGAAACGGCCAGCACCACTTTCGGTGCTCTGCATTTTTAGGGCCGCGGCTGCCGAACCCGAAACTATAAATTTTGTTTTGGGGTATAAATCGACCAGTACTTTCAAATGGCGTTCCCAGTCTTTCAGATACTGTATCTCGTCGAAGAAAACAAAACAGCCTTCCAGACTATCCGTTTGTACAGAATCTTTGGCCAGAAACAGAATCTCTTCCAGACCTAAATGCATATATATAGGATTGTCAATGCCGATAAAGAAAATCCGCTGTGGCGATACGTTTTCTTTCAGTAGTTCCTGAATGGCATGGTACATCATTACGGTTTTGCCCACGCGCCTTGGGCCCATCAGTACTAAGGCTCTTTTTATTTCAGTCTCTTTTACAAACGGATAAAACAGATCGAAATAGAGCCGTTTCGACATCTCTGCGTAGCTCTGCTGCACTTGTCCGGTCAACCACCATGGGTTTTCGTACTGCAATCTTTCTATCCTTTTCGATGTTGGAATAACATTAATTCTATCCATAATATTTCTTATTTCTACACAAAGGTACAAATAAGCCTGAAAAAAACATCTTATTTTTACGTTTTTGTTCTAATAAGCAATTATTTTTATTTTCTGAGGCTTATTTTTCCGGTTGTTATCCGGTCTAAAGGTTATCGTTTCTATCACGACTATTTGTTTCATGTGCGAATCAGGGATAAGATATCAGGGCTACGCCCCTATAAATCCATTTGGGGTTATATTCTACAAAGATGACAGGGCTACGCCCCTCGATTTTGAAATTAGCAGCGGACTGTGATCTCTTTGTGGCGTAAGAATGAGAATGCTAGCATATCGCTGAGAGCTATTTTTGAGAAAACTCAGTGAAACTCATATTAACTCATTTTTATCTCAGTGTAAAAATTAATCTGAAAATCAATGGCTATCGAAGGAAACAAATCCGTCCTTAATTTGGCTCTATAACGTTTTGGGTGGGTAAATTAAATTGCACCAAACGGACATAATTGGAACGCGGATTTAGCGGATTAAGCGGATGGAACGCGGATTCCCGAAATTAAGAAACGGATTGAAATCGGATTTGGTTTTCTTCGAAAACAGCTGATTTTGTGATTTTATACTACTTTATCCGTTTCGATTTATCGAAAAATCAGTTATAAATCCGTCTTTATTTATCCGTGCATATCCGCTAAATCCGCGTTCCCATTTTTAATCTTCTCTTTTAACTTTTATGAGCAACCCACCTATAGCATTATAGAGCCCTTAATATTTTTTCTTTTTGCTTTTGTGGGCACGTTATAGAGCCAAATTTTTGTCAAAAAAGGGTGGAACCTGTTCGAGGTGTGGCTATATATTCGTTGAATAATCAGGGAAAAAGCTTATAAATATCTTTTCTTAATGCAACCCGAACAAAGTAAATTGTATTATCTTCAATGCAAATGCCTAATCTGTAATCTTTTATTCTTATTCTATAATAGTTTTTATACCCAGACATCTTTTTAAGATTGGAAATTTCACCTATATCCGTTGCTTTTTCAACCTGGGCAATAGTTTTTTCTATCTGAGAAAGAACATCTTTATGATTAATCTTTTTCAGATCGCGCAAAAAACTCATTTTAAAATCGACAATCATCTGTTAAGAGCTTTCATTACAGCATCTTTAGAGACCGATTTTGTTTTCATACCGGCTTCAATCATTGAGCCAAATGCAAAATCTTCTTTTTCTGAGTCGTGAATGATTTTTGTTTTAAAATTCATCCGTTTAAGCATCTGATTCAGAAGGTCTGATTCTGACTTTGTTTGTGGGGTGATGATAAAAGTATCCATAGCTATAGTTATTTATCCGTTACAAAGATAGTGCATTTTTACGCAAACGAAATAAATTATTGGCTCAATAATGAATTAAGACGGGTAAAAAAAGGGACGCAAATCAAACGATTCGCATCCCTTTGCAGTATCATGTACACCGAGGTGTTGAATTCACATGGTTCCTTATTTGTTCATCAGATATGCCTTGAACCCGGCAAAATCTTTGCCCAGTTCGATGCTCTGTTTGGTACCTTTCATAAACTCTTGCAGCTTTTGCGGAATTTCCACCTTTTCGCCGATAATGTTTTCCACCGTTTCGAGGAATTTAGCAGGGTGAGCCGTTTCGAGGAAAACGCCGGTTTCGCCCGGTTTCAGGAATTCTTCGAGAGCTTTGTATCCAACAGCCCCGTGAGGGTCGAGCAGATAGCCGGTCGATTTGTAGGTAGCCGCCACGGTTTCAGCAATTTGCTCGTCGTTGTAGCTGCATCCGCTTATTTCGGCTTTGATGCCATCCCACGAGTTTTCGTAGAGGTCGAGCACCCGTGCGAAGTTGCTGGGGTCGCCCACGTCCATCGCGTTGGCAATGGTCGAAACAGAGGGTTTGGGGGTGTAAACACCGGTGTTGAGGTAGTTCAGGAATATATCGTTGCGGTTGTTGGCCGCGATAAACCGTTTCACCGGCAATCCCATTTTTTTGCCAAACAGTCCGGCAGTGATGTTGCCGAAGTTGCCACTTGGCACACACATCACTACCTCGTCTGCTTTGCCCATCTTCTTCAATTGAGCATAGGCGTAGAAGTAGTAAAAAGCCTGAGGCAGAAAGCGCGCCACATTGATAGAGTTGGCCGAAGTCAGGTTCATTTTGGCGTTCAGTTCATCGTCCATAAAGGCCGATTTCACCAGAGCCTGACAGTCGTCGAAGGTTCCGTCCACCTCCAGCGCGGTGATGTTTTGCCCCAACGTGGTAAACTGGCACTCCTGTATCGGACTCACCAACCCTTTCGGATAGAGCACATACACATGGATGCCCTCTACGCCGAGGAATCCGTTGGCAACCGCGCTTCCGGTATCTCCCGAAGTGGCCACGAGTACATTTACATCTTTCTGTCCCTGTTTTTTGATGAAGTAGCCCAACAGTCGGGCCATGAAGCGGCCACCCACATCTTTGAACGCCAGGGTAGGGCCGTGGTATAGTTCGAGGCTATAGATTCCTTCGCTCACCGGCACAACAGGCGCGTCGAAGCTCAGCGTATCATAAACAATCGCTTTCAGGGTTTCCGCTTCCACATCTTCACCAAAAAATGCATCGGCCACCACATAAGCAATTTCCTGAAAACTCATTTTATCGATGTTTTCATAAAAAGAGGCCGGCAGAGTTTTGATCTTTTCGGGCATATAGAGGCCGCGGTCGGCTGCCAGACCTTTTACCACGGCCTCTTGCAAATCAGCCATTGGTACTTGTTTGTTGGTGCTGTAATATTTCATTGTTTAAAATAATTATCGGTTTTGATGTTCAGGAAATAGTTTCGTTTCTGATGCTCTTTTGCCTCTACATCGTTTAAGCAGAAAAACCGGGAGAATTCACTGAGAAATTTATTTAAGAAAACTCAGTGAAACTCATATTCTCTCCGTGTAAGAAATTAAGGTTCTGTAATGTTACAGGGTGGTTCGTATTTCTACAAAAACAATTCCTTCATAAAATCACCACCCTGAATCCATCCGTACCCCCCTTTTTCGGCACTGAACTCGTCGTAACACATCACTTCATCCGGCGCTTGTCCGGGTTTCAGAATGATAAACGGCACCGGTGCATTGGTGTGCGTTTTGATGCGGCAGGGCGTTGGGTGATCGGGCAGCAGAGCAATCGTAACCGGTTCATCCCAGGTAGCCGTCTCTTCGAGAATGGTTTTTACGCATCGGCTATCGAGGTATTCTATGGTTTTGGTTTTCAGGGTGTAATTGCCTTCGTGGCCCGCCTCGTCGCTGGCTTCGATGTGCAGAAAAACAAAATCCTTCTCCTTCAATGCATCCAGCGCGGCGCGGGTTTTGCCTTCGTAGTTGGTGTCGTGCAAACCAGTGGCGCCCTCTACATCAATAGATTGCAGGCCGGCGTAACGTCCGATGCCCTTTATCAGATCGACCGCCGAAATAACGGCGCCACTTTGTATGCCGTAGCTTTCCATCAATGTTTTCATCTCCGGTTTATAGCCCGGCGACCAAAGCCAGATGCTGTTGGCCGGGTCTTTTCCTTCGGCTACTCTTTTCAGATTTACCGGGTGGTTTGCCAGCAATTGTTGCGATTTCAGTGTCAGTTCGTTCAATCTGCGGGCAGTCTCTTCACCCTCTTGGGCCGATGCGCCAATCATCACATCCGCAAAAGGTGTGCCGGGTACATCGTGAGGCGGAGTGCAGCTCAGGTGCTTGTTTCCACCTTTCATTTTCAATAAATGGCGGTACGAAACCCCGGGGAAGAAGTTGATATCCTCTCCGCCCAGCTCTTTTTGCAGAAAATCGACCAGTTGATACGCCTCTTCGTTGGAGATGTGTCCGGCAGAGTGGTTTTTTATTTTTCCGTTTTCGATGCAAATGAGGTTGCAGCGCATGGCCATTTCGCCGGGCTCAATGTCGATACCCATGCTGGCCGCTTCGAGCGAACCCCGGCCTTCGAATACTTTGGCTACATCGTAACCCAGTACCGTGAGGTTGGCAATTTCGCTACCCGGTGCAAACCCTTCGGGCACAGTGCCCAGCATTCCGCTAACCCCTTTTTTGGCAAGCAGGTCGATGGAGGGCGTCGCGGCCGCTTGCAGCGGGGTTTTGTTCCCCAGCTCTGCAATAGGCTCGTCGGCCATACCGTCTCCGAGTATGATGATGTATTTCATATTTTATCTGATATTTGCTATACTGATGATATCGGCAAATACACCGGCAGCTGTTACGCTGGCACCGGCACCGTATCCCTTGATAATCATCGGATATTCGTTGTATCGCTCTGTGGTAATCATGATGATGTTGTTGCTGCCTTCGAGGTGGTAGAAGGGGTGGTTGTTGTCCACTTCCTGCAAGCCAACAGAGGTTTTTCCGTTTTCGAGTTTGGCCACAAAACGATAGCGTTTGTTTTGAGCAACCAGCGCTTTGCGTCTGTTTTCAAACTCTTCATCCATTTCAGAGATGTTATTCCAGAAATCTTCCAGTGTTCCGTCGAAATATTTCTGAGGAATAAAGAGGTCTTTAATCACATCGTCCTGCTCTACCACATATCCGGCTTCGCGCGAAAGGATAACCAGTTTGCGAATCACATCTTTTCCGCTCAGGTCGATGCGTGGGTCGGGCTCGGCAAATCCCTCTTCTTTCGCCATTTTGATCGCTTTGCTCAAAGGTATCTCTTCGCTCAGGGTGTTGAAGATGAAGTTCAAAGTTCCCGAAAGTACAGCTTCGAGTTTCAGGATGCGGTCGCCACTGTTGATAAGCGCGTTCATCGTATTGATGATAGGCAAGCCTGCGCCTACGTTGGTTTCGAACAGATATTTGATACCGCGCTGACGGGCTATCTGTTTCAACTCCTGGTAGTTGGAGTAAGAAGATGAAGCGGCTATCTTATTGGCTGCCACTACCGATACATTGTGTTTCAGTAGATCGTTGTAGATTGTTGCGATATCCGGACTGGCAGTACAGTCTACAAACACCGAGTTGAAGATATTCATTTCGGTGATGCAGTCGCGAATCAGTTCGGCCGAAGGTTTTTGATTCGATTTCTCGAGCTCCTCTTTGTAGTTCGACAGGTCGATTCCGTCGCGGTTGAATATGCATTTGTCTACGCTGGCAATACCTACGATATTCAATTTGAGCGAATTCTCCTTCAGCAATTTGGGCTGCTGTTTTTCGATCTGTTGCAACAGGCTGCCACCCACGTAGCCGATACCGGCAATGAAGATGTTCAATACCTGATAATCGGAGAGGAAGAAGCTTTCGTGAATTACGTTCAATGCTTTACGCAGACTGTCGTGACGAATAACAAACGATATGTTTGTTTCGGATGCGCCCTGCGCGCAGGCAATTACGTTGATACCGTTTTTGCCCAGTGTGCCAAAAAGCTTACCGGCAATACCGGGAGTATGTTTCATGTTTTCGCCCACAATAGCCACACAAGCCAGATCTTTTTCGGCTTTGATGTCGTTGATCTCACCGATCGAAATTTCGTGTGCAAACTCCTCTTTCAGCACCTGCACGGCCAGGTCGGCATCGGCACTGTTTACACCAAATGAGGTTGTGTTTTCGGAGGCGGCTTGCGAAACCAGGAAAACGCTGATGCCCGATTTGGCCAGAGTTCTGAATATGCGGTGATTAACGCCGATAACGCCCACCATGCCAAGTCCCTGAACGGTAATCAGGCAGGCATCGTTGATGGAAGAAATTCCTTTGATGGCTTTCTTCTGATCACCCACTTTCTCGCGCGAAATGAAGGTGCCCGGTGCATCGGGGTTGAATGTATTTTTGATTACAATGGGGATATTCTTGTGGTAAACAGGGTAGATAGTCGGTGGATAGATAACCTTTGCCCCGAAGTTGCAAAGCTCCATGGCCTCTACAAAGCTCAGGCGGTCAATCACATACGCGTTGTTAATCACACGTGGATCCGCGGTCAGGAATCCATCCACATCTGTCCAGATTTCGAGAATTTCAGCCTGCAAAGCAGCTGCAATAATGGCCGCGGTGTAGTCTGAACCTCCACGTCCGAGGTTGGTGATTTCGCCTGTGCGACTATCCGACGAGATAAATCCCGGAACAAGTGCAATATCAGGTATCTGAGCAAAAGTTTTGCGAATCAGTTCGTTGGTAAGCGCAAAGTTGCAATTGTGCTTGCTAAACTGAGTGTCAGTCTTTACAAATTCGCGCGAGTCGTACAGATTTGAACCAACAATCGCGTTGTTCACTATCACAGAGGATAAGCGTTCGCCGTAGCTGACGAGTAGATCGTTTGTTTTGGGCGAAAGGTCGCGGATCAGGAAAATGCCTTTGAATATGTTGGTCAGTTCGTCCAAAAGCTCGTTTACTTTGAGCAGGGTTTCCGATTTTTTTTCGGCTACAACCACACCATCTATCACGGTGTGATGACGTTTTACAATCACCTCTACCTCCTGACGGTAAGCCGCGTCTCCGGCTACTGCCATTTTGGCCGTTTTCAGCAATTGGTCCGTTATGCCACCCAATGCCGAAACGACAACGATGACAGGTTCTTTACGCGATTCTACAATCTTTTTTACATTCTGAATGCTTTCGATGGTGCCCACAGAGGTGCCCCCAAACTTTAAAACTTTCATATTATTTGTTGTTTTATTGATTTCTGATAAATGAAATATTTCGCATACTGTCGCGAAACAGTGCCGGTGTCACAGGGGTGACAACGTACCTAAGGTACATAAAATGTTGTTGGCTTGTGCTATGACGCATGAATTACTGAACCCCCCAAGGGGTGGTGGTTGTCAGAGTGATGATATGTTCAGTTGTACGTCTCATAGCTTTATTTTGAAAAGTGGTGCAATATTACTCTTTTTTTTACATAAATCCTAAGAATCAGCCCGTTTTTTGAATTTTTACCTGATAATAAGTTCGTTTATCGGACATACAGCGGGCTTTCTGCTCTCTATTTATCCATTTACAAACATAATGGCATCTTGTTTTGTTTATTTCGTATATTTGTAATTAAAAATAGGGCTTTATTACGAATCAGGTGGGCAAAGCATTACTCTTTTGTCTTAGATTAAAGATATTTAGAACAAAGAATAAAGACGGGGTATCTTTTGTCTTTGCTCTTTTGTCTTTGCTCTTTTGTCTTAGAATAAAGACATTTAGAACCAGGAATAAAGACGAGGGATTTTGTCTTTGTTCTTTGTTCTTTGCTCTTTTGTCTTAGAATAAAGACATTTAGAACCAGGAATAAAGACGAGGGATTTTGTCTTTGTTCTTTGTTCTTTGCTCTTTTGTCTTAGAATAAAGACATTTAGAACCAGGAATAAAGAC